>Ga0206106_100292_pt1 | contig 58800 bp, 57 predicted proteins | sample 1B1ome_FD_148677 | JGI IMG/M metagenome (GOLD analysis project Ga0206106, IMG submission 148677) | Enriched microbial communities from leaf-cutter ant dump, University of Wisconsin, Madison, United States - 1B110A | ecosystem: Environmental > Terrestrial > Nest > Insects nest > Nest dump | place... | reverse complement strand
AAATGGGGAGATACCTGACTCCGACGCTTACGAAGACAGGCTGCATTTTCTTTTACTAATAGTTGTACGGGTAATGCCATAAACAATATACAACAAATATCATGCCAAATAGATGATGAGACAGTATGACAAGTGTAGATTTTGAGTTCCTCGCCAAAAATAGTGGCATTCTCCCTCACTTCAGGCAATACTAAATTAGCCAAACCCCGCATAGCCAAGCTCCCATAGTAGTGGAGCAGGGGCGCCAGACCACCAGGTTTCTGACAGGGAAATTTCCTCCACTCAGCAAAAGAATGTTGTTCTATCAAATCCGAACAAAATGATGAAGTATCTTTTTGTGTTCTTTAAAACAACAGGATGATGACAGCAGCAGAGTAGGGCTAAACATTAATACGGCAGGCAGAATGATGGCATTAAAAAGAGGAAGCCGGTGAGCCGCTATATCTGCAATCGAATTCACCGGCTTGGTAAGAGTAGAGCTACTTCTTTTAAAACACTCCGCTATTTAAAATAATTTATCTTCTCGAAGAACGGCTGCTGCCAAATGAACTGCTGCTACGGCTTCCGGAAGAAGGACTGTAACTGCTGCTGCTGCGGGAAGGGCTGCTGCGCTGAAAAGAGGAATTACTGCTACTGTTCTGACGGGAACTGTTATCGTTGTTATACTGACGGCTGGGTTGAGGTGAAGAAGGTCTTGGCGTACTTTGCTGCTGCTGGCGATTCATGCCCGAGTTGTTCCGGTTGAAATTGTTATTACGGCGATTGTTTTGCTGCATCTGCTGACGGCTATCATTCCTATTATTATCACTTTCCCGAACATTTATATTTCTGTCGCTGCTTATAACCCTTGTATTGCGGTCATTATTCAGAATAATCCTTTCGCCGGCATTACGGTTGTCTGCCTGAAAGCTCCTTCTATTATTATCCTCTATACGTGTACGTCCGTTTTGAGGCGTTACTATACGATTGTTCCGGTCAAATTGTGATAAACGGGAATTACGATAATTACCTAATGTAGAGCGATTGCCGCGCGGCCCGTAAACAGTACGACCGACACCATGATTATTATTGTAGTAATTGTTGAAATAACCGGCATAATAACCATCATAAAATCCGTTCCAGTATCCTAAGCCATAGCCGCCTCCCCAGCCGCCGTAGCCATACATGGGGTAACCATAACCCCAGGAGTAGTAGGGGTAATAGCCGCCATAACCACACCAGGTGCTGTATGCCCATGCAGAACTCCAGTAGGGACCACCATAGCCAAAGCCGAAACTGATTCCCGGACGTGACCACATTCCCATACTGTAATAGGGATCGTAGTAAAAAGGATCGTAATAATAAGGGCGGTAAATGCTCCCCCAATATCCGGTACCATAAACAGGATAATTAAAACGGTTGATGCGACTTGCGTAGGAATCGTCATCATAGTCTATGTATTCATCGTCGCTTACGGAATTATCATAGTAATTATCACTGCTGTTATAGCGGTAAGTATCCTGATTTTCCGACTGCTCTTTTGCAGCAGCTTCGGCATTCTGCTCTGCCTGAGATGCGGAATAGTAGCGGTCGTCATAAGTATTTTGCTGAGCGGTTGCGGAGAGCGAAAAGCCCATTCCAATCAAGCCCAGTACCAGCAACTTTTTCATGTTATTTTCAATTTTATTTTGATCAGAATATTTTGTTCAGATTGACTTATGGTTTCATACAATACTATCCGCCCAAAAATACTACATTTGCGCCGGATTGCAAATTCTTTAACCAGTCAGCTTCTTTTGACTTTAACATTGCATCAGGGTTTAATAAAATGAATAAAGAAATTACCAGCCGCAGCACCGATTATGCACAGTGGTATAATGATCTGATTCTTAAAGCGCAGTTAGCGGATTATTCTGCCGTTCGGGGTTGTATGGTCATTAAGCCATACGGCTATGCGCTGTGGGAAAATATGCGGGATGTCCTGGACAAAATGTTTAAGGACACGGGTCATCAGAATGCCTATTTCCCCATATTTGTACCGAAAAGTTTATTTGAAGCAGAGGAGAAAAATGCGGAAGGCTTTGCTAAGGAATGTGCCGTAGTAACGCATTACCGCTTGAAAAATGATCCGGAACATCCCGGTAAATTAATGGTAGATCCGGAAGCGAAATTAGAAGAGGAATTAGTCGTTCGCCCGACTTCCGAAGCCATCATCTGGAATACCTATAAAAACTGGATTCAATCCTACCGGGATCTGCCGCTGCTGATTAATCAATGGGCCAATGTGGTGCGCTGGGAAATGCGTACCCGTTTATTCCTGCGTACTGCGGAATTTTTATGGCAGGAAGGCCATACGGCTCATGCTACAAAGGAAGAAGCATTGGAAGAAACCATGAAGATGCTGCAGGTATATGCCGATTTTGCAGAAAATTATATGGCGCTGCCGGTAATCAAAGGGGTTAAATCGCCCAATGAGCGTTTTGCCGGTGCGGAAGATACGTATTGCATCGAAGCGCTGATGCAGGATGGGAAAGCCCTGCAGGCCGGCACTTCCCATTTTCTGGGTCAGAATTTTGCCAAAGCCTTTGATGTGAAATTTGCTGACAAGGCTAATAAAATGGAATATGTATGGGCTACAAGCTGGGGGGTAAGTACGCGCCTTATCGGTGCATTGGTTATGGCGCATAGTGATGATGACGGGTTGATATTGCCGCCTAAGATAGCCCCGTTACAGGTGGTTATCGTACCTATATATAAAGGAGAAGATACGAAAAGTAAGATTGACGAACGGGCGGAAATGCTGATGAAAGAACTGAAAACAACAGGTATTTCCGTTAAATACGACAACAGTGACACCGCCCGCCCCGGCTGGAAATTTGCTGAATATGAAATGAAGGGCGTACCGGTAAGAGTGGCACTCGGCCTGCGGGATATAGAAAATAATGTGGCGGAAGTAGCCCGCCGGGATACGAAAGAAAAACAATCCGTGTCTTTGGATGGTCTGGGAGACTATATCTCTGATTTATTAGATGAAATCCAGCAGCATATATTCGATAAAGCAAAATCATTCCGGGATGCCAATATCCGTAAAGCAGATACCTGGGAAGAATTTGAAAGCATACTCGATCAGCAGGCCGGATTTATTGCCGCACATTGGGACGGCAGCCCGGAAACAGAAGCGCTGATTAAGGAGAAAACCCGTGCCACTATTCGCTGCATTCCCATGGATGCGGAACAGGAAGCAGGCCGGTGCATCCTGACGGGAAAGCCCAGCAGTCAACGGGTTTTATTTGCAAGAGCATATTAAAACGGATATGCCGACAGAACCCTGTAGTAGCCGGATAAAAATATTTAAAATAAAATTTGCAGGGAAAATAAAAACTGCTACCTTTGCCGTCCCAAATTTGAATAGTAATGCCTAAGGTTAAAACACACTCAAGAGCGAAAAAGACTTTTACCGTTACCGGAAGCGGCAAGATTAAACGATCAAATGCCTTCAGAAAGCACCTGTTGAGCAAGAAATCAGCTAAGCGTAAACGTCGCCTGGCTATTCCGTCTATGGTACATCCTGCTAATCTGCCTTTAGTAAAACGCATGTTGAATCTGCGTTAATAACCTTTATACTTTATTAATAATTTTTTGAAAAAAATAATATGCCACGTTCAGTAAATGCCGTAGCCTCACACGCAAGAAGAAAGAAAGTCCTGAAGCAAGCCAAAGGCTTCTACGGCAAGCGTAAAAATGTCTATACCGTTGCGAAAAACGTATTGGAAAAGGGTCTTGGATATAAATACGTTGGCCGCAAACTGAAGAAAAGAGATTACCGTACCTTATGGATTGCGCGTATCAATGCCGCAGTGCGTGAGGAGGGAATGAGCTATTCCGTATTTATGAATAAGCTGAACCAAAAAGGTATTGAGCTGAACCGCAAAGTACTGGCTGACTTAGCCATGAACGAGCCGGAAAGCTTCAAAAAATTAGTAGCAGAGGTGAAATAAACCAGAGCGCTACAATTGTAATTTCATTTTTTAAAACTTATTAGGATGGAAGCTATTGCTTTTGTACACGAACAAATGTCTGCCAAAAAGGAATTTCCCGAATTTAAAGCAGGCGATAATATCACGGTAAACTATAAGATCATCGAGGGTACTAAGGAACGTATCCAGTCGTTCAAAGGTGATGTTATTAAACGTCAGGGAAATGGAGGTACACAAACCTTTACCGTAAGAAAAATTTCCGATGGCGTGGGTGTAGAGCGCTTGTTTCCCCTTTTATCGCCCAATATTGATTCTATTGTGGTGAATAAACGCGGTCGCGTACGTCGCGCAAAACTGTACTATCAGCGCGAACGCTTCGGTAAATCTGCCCGTATTAAAGAAAAAAGACAAGCTGTTAAAACGGCAAAATAGTATATGCATTAATACATTGCAAGGCAGAGCCTCCGGGAACAATTTCCGGAGGCTTTGCTGTTTTAGCTGTCGCCGGGACTTACTGTTTAACGTTACGTTTAATTAATGTATATATTATTGATTTTATGTAACTTATTGCTTTATGGAAAGTCTGCCGCAATATTAATTAATCATTAAGTTTTGAAGAAATGGCTTTTTTTAATCCTCGCTGTTTACTTTCGCTCCCGGAAAATATGCTCTTATGGGATTCAATAGTTTGATCAAAGCCTTTCTGCCAAAGGATAAAGTTTTTTACGGGCTGTTTGAACAGGTTGCAGACAACCTTACTGCTATGTCTTCCGATTTCAGGAAAGCGCTCCAAACAGCCGATTTTGAAGAACGGAAAAGACTATTACTTAAGTTAGAAGACGGAGAGCATGACAATGATGAACTGACCCACCAGATATTTGTAGAGCTGGGTCAGAATTTTATCACGCCTTTCGACCGGGAAGATATCCACTATCTTGCCATTGCACTGGATGATGTAGCCGATTTCATCTATGCATCTTCCAAAAAAATCCTGAATTATAATATTGATGAGATTGACGGATTTATGAAAAGTATGGTCTTGGCCATTGATAAATCCGTGATTACGCTTAGTAAAGCTATCAAAGAGTTGCGCAATATGAAGAAATTGCGGGCGATTACCGAAGCCTGTGTGCAGATCAACAGCTATGAAAACGAGGCGGATGAAATATTAGAGCAGGGTATTAAGGATTTATTTTCGGGTAAATATGAGGCATTGGAAGTGGTAAAGCTGAAAGATATTTACCAGGATATGGAAGTGATTACCGATAAATGTGAAGATGCTTCCAATGTAATTGAAACCATTATTATTAAATACGCTTAACGAAATGTGGCATCGGCCCGGCAGCATTTTATCAGGCAGATACTGCGCTAAAGATCAGGCATGACTTTTCTAATTATTATTATCGCTTTAGCCCTGATATTTGATTATATCAATGGATTTCATGATGCGGCTAACTCTATTGCAACCGTAGTATCCACTAAGGTGCTTACGCCTTTCCAGGCTGTGCTCTGGGCAGCCATGTTTAATTTTTCCGCATTTTTTATTTTTAAAGATCATGGTGTTGCCAATACTATTGCCAAGACCGTTCACCAGGAATATATAACGCTTACCGTAATTGTTGCCGGCCTGTTGGCAGCCATCGTCTGGAATCTGCTGACCTGGTGGTTTGGCATCCCCTCCAGCTCTTCACATGCCCTTATCGGCGGCTTTGCCGGTGCAGCTATTGCTCATGCGGGAACCTTCAGTTCCATTGAAGGCAATACCATTCTGATAATAGCGTGTTTTATCTTCCTGGCCCCCCTGATCGGTATGCTTATTGCCCTGCTGATCTCTATGTGGTTTCTGAATTCTTTCCGTAAAGGCATAATACCTAAAATTGTTTCCATTGGGATAATTATCGGCTCTATCAGTCTCGCTAATCACTTCATGGTAACCAGCAATGGCAAATTGTTGGGTATTAAATCCGTGGAAGTGATAGCAGAAAATGATGGCGGGCTGCTGCTCAAAGAGGTGACTAATAAAGCTCCTGCAAACCTGATGGGGCTCAAATCTAATGATGTGCTGTTGAGTATTGATCAAATTGCAATGACGGATAAGAGTCAGCTTAACAAGATACTACAGGTTCATCAATACGAGGATCCCATAGCATTCAAAGTTATTCGAAATGGTACGGAGCAGGACATTCAAACACTGTATAAGCCACGTTTTGCCAGTAAGTTTTTAAATATTATTTTCTTCGGAGAAAATTTTAAGTGGATACTGATTGCTTTCATTCTTTGCAGTATGTCACTGTTTTCCCTCTTCCTCAGCCGGCTCAATTATGCGCAATCCGAACGATGGTTTAAACGCATGCAATTAATTTCTTCGGCAGCATTCAGCATTGGTCATGGCGGTAACGATGCACAAAAGGTTATGGGTATAATTACTGTTGCTTTAATAGCCCATGGCTCCATCAGTACCTTTGAGGAAATGCCCAACTGGGTACCCTTAGCTTGCTATTCGGCCATTGCCTTAGGTACAATGAGCGGAGGCTGGAAGATCATCAAAACGATGGGTTCCAGGATCACTAAGGTAACACCGTTTGAAGGCGTAGCCGCAGAAACAGCCGGTTCGCTTACGTTATTCATTACCGAAATGCTGAAGATACCGGTAAGCACTACGCATACCATTACCGGTTCCATCATTGGTGTAGGTGCCACCAAACGCCTGTCTGCCGTGCGTTGGGGCGTAACCATCAATCTCCTTTGGGCCTGGATCATCACCATTCCGCTTAGTGCATTAATGGCCATGGCCATCTTCTGGCTGCTCAAGCTATGCGGCGTAACGGCTTAGTATGGGTTTGGGGAGTATATACCAGCGTATATCAGCTGCTCAAGCGCTGTTTATTATCCCATCTCTGCAATCTAAAAACAAAAACCAGCCGCAAAGGAACACCCTCCCTTCTCAGCTAATAAAAAATGTCGTTATTTTATCCCTTAAAAACGGCAACCTTGCAACAAGTTCGATTCTTCTTTGCAGCTATTCCCAAGCTCCTCTTTTTTCTGACGGTTGGCCTGCTGATGTCTTCCTGCCACAACCGGCAGCAGGATAACCGGCACATTTTCCGTTACAACCAGATTGGCGGATTGGAGTCATTAGATCCGGCATTTGCTAAAAACTTAGCTATCATGTGGGGCGTGAATTTTATCTATAATACCCTGCTCGAAGTGGACAGCAACCTGCATATTGTTCCCTCTTTAGCCCGTAACTGGGAGGTGTCCCCGGATGGTTTGCGTTATACTTTTCATTTGAGAAATGATGTGTATTTTCAGAACAATGCAGCATTTCCGGAAGGAAAAGGCAGAAAAATGACCGCAGCCGATGTGGTATATACTTTTGAACGCCTGATCAATCCGGCTACGGCATCTGCCGGCGCATGGGTATTCCATGACCGGGTGCGCGATAGACAACCCTTTGAAGCCCCGGACGACACTACTTTTATACTGCATCTTAAAACGCCCTTTTGTCCTTTAAAGGAAATACTGACCATGCCCTATTGCAGTATTGTTCCGCATGAAGCAGTGGAAAAATGGGGAAAAGATTTTCGCAATCATCCCTGCGGTACCGGCCCCTTTCAGTTTCAATACTGGGACGAAGGCAATACGCTTGTATTGTATAAAAATGATCATTACTGGGAAAAAGATGAAAAGGGCATACCGCTGCCTTACTTGGATGGCATACAGGTATCGTTTCATGAAACAAGAGCTATAGAATTTTTATTGTTTCAGCAGGGGAAATTGGATTTTATTAATGGCATTGACGGTTCCATGAAAGATATCATTCTCACCAAAAAAGGTGTCTTGAAAGATGCCCTACAAAAGAAATTCAACCTGCGCAAAAGTGTTTATCTCAATACGGAATATTTGGGCATCCTTGTAGATACGAAGAATGCCTTGCTCCAAAATAATCCGCTGAAACAGGTGCAGGTCCGGCAGGCCATCAATTATGCCGTTGACCGGCAAAAGATCGTAACGTATTTTAGAAACGGAGTAGGTGTTCCCGCAAACCGGGGATTCATCCCCATCGGCATGCCGGGAACGGAAAACAAGCTGCCATACGGTTATGAGTACGATCCGGGAAAAGCCATGCAACTGCTGGCCGATGCAGGATTTCCCAATGGCAAAGGACTTCCGGTGATTACTTTGCTTAGCCCGGAAACCCAGGCTGACATTTGTAACTTTATTGCCAGCGAACTGAAAAATATTGGTATCAGCGTACAGATACAGGTGATGCAACCCGGACTGCTGCGACAGATGATGAGCAGGTCGCAGGCGCCTTTTTTTAAAGCACAATGGATAGCCGATTATCCTGATGCGGAAACCTATTTGGCATTTTTCTACAGCCGCTTACCGGCGCCGCCCAATTATACCCGGTTCAACTCTTCTTTATTTGACAGATGGTATGAAGCGAGTCTGCAGGCGGAAAACGACAGTATGCGTTTTCAGCTTTATGCAAAGATGGACAGCTTAGTGAGCAGCCAGGCGCCGGTAGTGCCTTTGTTTTATGACGAGATGCTCCATTTTACCCGAAAAAATATTACCGGACTTCAAAGTAATGCCCTCAACATGATTGATCTGAGGCGGGTGAAAAAACAATAGATAACTTGTATTGACCTGTTATTTTACCAGCTGGTAACAATGATGAATCCGTTTATTCCGGAAATCTTCAGGAATAGTTCGGGCGGTAATGTCTTCTGCCGAAGCATATTCCCATTTCTTCCAATCGGGTTGAAAATTGCGCAGATTGTTGGAAAAATATACTATCCCTCCCGGCTTCACACAAGGATGTAAGAAGTGCAGCAGGGCGGCATGATCGCGTTGCGTGTCCCAGGTGCCGCTCATTCTTTTACTGTTGCTGAAAGCCGGCGGATCGGCAAAGACCAGGTCGAACTGATGCGCTTGTTGTTGTTTTAAAAAATCCATGACATCGCTTTGTATAAAATGATGCCTTTGCGGATCTGTCAGATTGTTAAGTGCAAAATTATCCTGCGCCCAGCGTAAATAAGTGCCGGATAAATCTACTGTCGTAACAGAAGCGGCATTGCCGGCAGCCGCATACACGCTGAAAGAGCCGGTATAAGCAAAGAGGTTCAACACATCTTTGCCTTCGGCCTCCTGGCGAAAAACACTGCGCAGGGGGCGATGATCCAGAAAAAGGCCGGTATCAAGATAGTCCCGGAGATTGACATAAAACTGCAGGCCACCTTCCCGCACAATAATTCTTTGTCCTATTTCATCTAACTTTTCGTATTGTTCGCTTCGTCTTGATAATCGCTTGCGTTCCTTCATTAGGATATGCTCCGGCAGAACGCCGGTTATCTTAGCCATAATGGTTTTGCAGGCAGCTAACCAGGCCTCATGTTCTTCGTCGCTCATGGAAAAACGAGTTTTATACTCGGCTACATGAAGATGGTCTTCATAGCGGTCAATGCATAGCGGAAATTCAGGAATATCCATATCGTATATTCGGTAGCAGGTAATATCCTGCCGTTTTGCCCATTTGGATATATGGCGGTTGACCTTTACTAAACGGTTTTCGAATGCCTGCATAGCTGTAAATATGGTGGAAAATTAAGGTGTAGTCTGTGTTGCCGCTTCGCTCAGATAACTGACCCAGGCAGCTACATCCGGGGCATGCTCCACGCTGAAATCACCGATACGGGTGCGGCGCAACGCTTTCAGATAAGCGCCGCAATTCAGGGCTGCGCCAAAATCATGTGCCAGTGAACGGATATAAGTACCCGTACTGCATTGTACCCGGAAATGCACTTCCGGCAATTGGATAGCGGTAATTTCAAACAGGCTGATCTGCACCGGACGGGGATCTAATAGCACTTCCTTTCCTTCACGGGCTAATTTATAGGCGGTTTTGCCACCCCGCTTGATGGCGGAATGTGCGGGAGGAATCTGCATGATATCGCCCGTAAAAGCCGCCGTAGCTGCAAGAATGCTCTGTTCGTCCAAATGTTCATAAGGACGAAAATTCTCCGGTTCACTTTCTAAATCATAGGTAGGCGTAGTAGCGCCTAATTGAAAAATACCGGTATATTCTTTAGCCTGCTTTTGATATGTGGTAATGTTTTTGGTCATTTTTCCGGTGCAGCAAATCAGCAGACCGGTAGCTAAAGGATCAAGCGTGCCGCAATGCCCGATCTTGGTATGGATATGGCGACGGATTTTATTCAGCGCATCGAATGAGGTCCAACCTAAAGGTTTGTCCACAAGTATCATGGCGCCTTCTTTGATTTGTGCTAAATTGGGTAGTTCGGTCATGCAGTGTTAAGTCAAAAGTAAAAAGTAAAAATGCAAAACAATAGAAAGATGATAATCAAGAGTAAGACCTTGAGCATGCAGGCAATATCTTCTTGACTTAGCAGGGCAGGAGTAAATAAAATTGCTGCTGAACATATTTCCGGCAGCAGGTATGCAAATAATATTTTGGCCGGCAGGAGCATTTATTACTCCGCAAGAGGGAAACTCTTGTCTATCCAGTCCATCTTCAGGTCATCATCCAAGCGCAGTACCCGGAAATGGGTAAATTCCATCTTTGCCAGCAGGTTGTACGCCGGGTTGATATTCGGGCAGCTTGCAAAAGGGCAGCACCCGCAATAGATGACGATTTCCTTGTTCCTGTCCACCTTCTTCAAATATTTTTTCAGCCGCTTCATATTTTTGGTTTCGCTTACGGCGCCGATATTGACGGCATGAAGAATATCATCCACGGGGCCGGTATTCAGGATCAAAATATTACTGTCGGCTCCGCTTGCCATCATAGCGGCAAGCGTATCGGGCATGATGCTTTTGCGTGTTCCGTCCTGCTCCTGCGCCATTACAGCCCAACTGCATAAAAGCAGTACTGCGGTAATTAGCCCTTGTTTTATTTTAATGATGTTCATTGTTGAAATTGATAAAATTGTAGCGTTAAATTAAAAGCCAATATAGTTGATAATCAGTTTCTGTGAAAATGAAAAATAAAGAAAATGATTTATATCACATTATGTCATACGATTTACAACAGTTCTACAGTTTAGTGAGGGTGGCACTCTTAGCACGAAAGTGCGATTGATGTACAAACGTTCCACTTTGCAGAAGTGTTCAAAAGAGATCCTGTTCTGTCGCTCTTGTCGATCTGTTTGTTGTGCGTTCGGCATTATTTATTACGTTTTCTACTTCTTCTATTAGTTTTTCCTTGTCGGGAAGTATCGTTACATATTTTGAGGCAAATACATTGTTTTCAAAACCTCCGAGTATATATTCTGCTGTGATTTCGTCTTTTTCTGCACACATGATTATTCCGATTGGCGGATTATCGGTTTCGTCATTTACTTCCGTTTTATAATAGTTCAGGTAAGTGTTGAGTTGTCCACCATCTGCAATATTGAGTTTGGTGGTTTTGAGTTCGATAAGAATATAACAACGTAAAATCTTGTTGTAAAAAACCATATCCACGTAATAATGCGTGTTGTTTATGGTTATTCGTTGTTGTGAACCTACGAACATAAAACCTTTGCCGAGTTCCAATAAAAAATCTTCGATATGGCGGACAAGTTTGGCTTCTAAATCCTTTTCCAAAATCGGTTTGTTTTCGGGTATTCCGAGAAATTCAAAAACGTAAGGATTTTTCAATACATCTTCTGCTTTGTGGAACTCTTGCCCTTTTTGTGCCAATTCCAAAACCTTTTCTTTATTGGTTTTTCCTTGCGAAAGCAACAACCGTTCATAAAGAGAACTGTCTATTTGGCGTTTAAGTTCTCGGATAGACCACGAAGCATTTGCACATTCTTTTTCGTAGAAACTGCGTTTGTCTTTATTTTCAATAATCAAAAGCTCGCAAATATGTGTCCAGGTGAGATGTCCAGTCAGCGACTGGACACTTGGATATTCCATATAGAATTTCCTCATATTAAATAAATTGGAACGGGAAAATCCCTTCCCGATTTCATTGGTCAGTTGTTTGGAAAGGTTGAGGATGATTTGTCTTGATGTTTGATTGTCAATGTCGTTTTTCTGTTCCGTTTCAATGATTTCTTTCCCGATTTGCCAATAAGTAAGGAGAAGCTCTTGATTAACTTTTTGATATACATTTTTCCTTGCATTAAGAACAATGTGCTTAATGCTTTCCAATAAACTTTTATCAATATTATTCAAGGGTTTTTCCATATTGTAAAAATAAAACAGAATGAACTCAGGTTGTTGACTGATACTGCTTCTGTCATAAATTATTTTTCGTCAAAGTTAGTTGGTTGCTACGCCAAGGCATGTCGTTCAGTTTTCAAAGTTTAATTTTTAGACGAACGCTAATTTATGCTGATACACATTTTTTACTTAAAGAAAGTATGAATAATGGGTTACTTAGCCGCGATTACGGAAATTTCAATATTTACGCCTTTAGGTAATTGCGCCACCTGAACTGTTTCCCTTGCAGGAGCATTTTCGGGAAAATATTTACCATAAACCGCATTGATTTGCGCAAATTGTCCCATGTCCATAATGAAAATAGTGCTTTTGACTACATGTTGAAAATCCATTCCGGCTTCCGACAAGATAGCTTTCAGGTTGTGCATCACCATTTCGGTTTCTGCCTCAATACCCGAAGTTACCAATTCACCACTTGCCGCATCCATGGGTATCTGGCCGGAAACGAACAGTAAGTTGCCCACCTGTACCGCCTGATTATAAGGTCCTATGGGTGCCGGGGCGCCTTTCGTATTGATAATATGCTTTTCCATAGCGCAAAAGTAATACTTTTGCAATCGCAAAGCAGCATGCCAACATTACTTTATATAGATACTTCCGCCGACCACATTGCCATAGCGGCGTCCCGTAACGGACAGGTACAGGCTGAAAAGCGACAATATACCACCCACGAGCAGGCCGCCCTGATCAATGTGATGATTGGCGAAATTTTGGAAGATGCAGACCTTAGCCTGACGGAGATAGATGCTATTGCAGTTTGTGCCGGACCGGGTTCCTATACCGGTTTGCGGGTGGGTTTAAGTGCGGCAAAAGGTTTGTGCTTTGCATTGAAAAAGCCACTGATGTTGTTTCACAAACTTTTCCTCATAGCCCTCAGCGCTTCCCGGTCACCTGAAAGCGCTATGTTGATTGCCTTAAAAGCCCGGCAGGATGAATTGTTTATTGCAGGATACGATCATGCATTAACGGAAATGCTGCCGCCTCAACATGTTTTTCGTATGGATCTGGAACAGATTTTACCGGCGTATGATATTGTTTTGACCAATTATGAGGGACTTCCCGCTTTTGAAGAGAGCAAAATATTGCCGCTTCATCATGAAATCAATATGGGAAAATGGAGCATTCATGCAGCAGAACGCTATGCGCAACAGGCATTTGATGATTTAGCCTACAGTGAGCCTTTTTACCTGAAAGCCGCATTTACCACAACAGCCAAAAAGAAAATATAATAGATATCATGACACAAAACGCAAGACCGGCCAAGCATTCTTACACCACGATGAGCGAGTTGATTCTCCCCAATGATGCCAACACGATTGATAATCTTATGGGGGGCAAACTGATGTACTGGATGGATATTGCCGCAGCTATTTCGGCACAGCGCCATTGCAATGCCTTAGTGGTAACGGCATCCGTTGACAATATCAGCTTTTCCAATCCCATTAAGGTGGGTTATCTTTTGACAATTGAGGCCCAGGTAACGCGGGCTTTCAATACCTCTATGGAGATTTTCCTGAGGGTATGGGGCGAGGATGTACAATCTCAACATAAATATCTATCCAACGAGGCCTATCTTACCTTTGTGGCAATAGGCGCCAACGGACGCCCTAAACCGGTGCCGGAGCTGATACCGGAAACGACATCCGAGAAAGAACAGTATGAAGGTGCGCTGCGCCGCCGCCAGTTACGACTGATCCTTGGCGGAAAAATGAAACCGGAAGATGCCGGGGAATTAAAAGCCCTGTTTCTCTGATTTTGTGTAATAATAATCAGGCTTTATGAAACTCATTTTTGTAGTTGCCGCATCGGAAAATAACGTGATTGGAGTGCAGAACGAACTGCCCTGGCACCTGCCCGATGATTTGAAATTTTTCAAGAAAATTACCCTCAACAAACCGGTTTTGATGGGTAAAAATACCTGGCTTTCCTTAGGAAAACCCTTGCCGAACCGACTCAATATCGTGCTTTCCAAAACCCTGAAAGATGTTCCTGAAGGGGTACTGCGCTTCGATCATCTGCAGCAGTCGCTGGAGTATTTGCATAGCAAAAATATACCCGAAGTCTGTATTATCGGTGGGGGATATTTATTTAAAGAAGCGCTGCCTTTAGCACAAACTATTTACCTGACCCGTGTACATACCCGGATCGAAAACGGCGATGTGTTTTTTCCCGAACTGCCGGACAACTGGAAGAAAGTATGGGAAGAACATCATTTCAAAGATGCGCGGCATATTTACGACTTCAGCTTTCAGCAGTGGGAGCGGGAAGGAGAATGATGCTATTAATAAGTAAAAATTAAAAATTAAAAAGTCAAAATCACTCTGCTATTTTGACTTTTGCATTTTGCATTTTGACTTAACCCTAATTCACCCTGCGGATGAAATGGACAAAAAAATTACATTACTGGCTAAGAGCAAAAGGCCGACACGGCACACATTCCCCCTTTGCATACGGTTTTGTGGAGCAGGTACTCAGAAAACCGCCCATTGTTACGGCTAATGCAGATCAGCAAATCGCGCAGCTTATGCCTAAACGGGATTACCAGCTTTTACTACGTATCATTTGCTATATATCACCCCGGCAGATTTTGGCGCAGGAAGCGCTTTTAGCGCTGTTGCAATCCGACCGCCTGTTGTCAGGTATGCCGGATTATGTCTTGTTATCACAGGAAAATTCCCCTGAAAAAATACCTGCGGCTTCCATGACCATCGTGGATGCCACTACCTGTTCCGGAGCATTTTTAAAAAAAATATCTGCTGTTGATGCGGATTGCAGCGTGATACTGTATCAGCCCTGGCATGACCAAAGTACGACTGCAATGAGCCGGGAAGCTTTTCAGCTAAAAGGGTTTAATTATACAATAGATTGTCTGCATTTTGCTTTGATGATTAAAGATCGGGCATTTAAAGGCCGGCAACATTTCATGCTGAAATAATAGTCTATGCACCAACACAATTTTTCCCGATTTTAACCACCCGGATCATTTTTGAGCATTACATTTGCGCCCTATTAAAACTATTTTGCTATTATGAATTTTCGTTTATTGATCACAGCAGGCCTTATGCTATTGACTTCAGGCCTGTATGCACAAACTGATCCTGTCAACAATAAAATGACCGATACCCTTTCAGAAATCATCATCCAGGAAAACAGGATACAGACCGCATGGAAAGATCAGAACCGTAATATCACCGTTTTAGACCGGGAGCAGATTGCCCGCCTGCCGGTAAAGTCAATTAACGAACTGCTCTCTGTTATCTCAGGAATAGATGTACGGCAACGTGGCGCCTGGGGTACGCAGGCGGATATTGGTATTGACGGCGGCTCTTTTGATCAGACTTTAGTATTGCTGAATGGCGTGAAAATCAGTGATCCGCAAACCGGACATAATATGATGAACCTGCCGGTGCCTTTGGCTGCAATTGAACGTATTGAAGTATTGCGCGGCCCCGCTGCACGCATTTATGGGGTCAATGCCTTAGCCGGCGTGATTAATATTATCACTAAAAAGCCCGATCAACGGGGTGTTTCCGCTCATATTTACGGCGGCAGCAGCTTCCGGAAAGATGACAGCACACAGCAAACTTATACGGGAATGGGTGCGGAAGTTTTTGCAGGCTGGTCGGGAAAAATGCTGAATCAACAGTTGGGTTTAAGTCATTCCCGTGGCAACGGCTACCGCTACAATACCGGGTTTCAGCAAACCAAGCTGATGTATCAAAACCAGGTTAATGCTTCGGATAAAATTTCCCTTGCGATGTCCGGAGGCTATGTGAACAATGCTTTTGGCGCAAATGGGTATTATTCGGCTCCCGGCGATGTGGAATCCGAGGAAGCGGTGCAAACCGCATTGGGCAGCGTAGCTGCTACAATACAGATGAATTCGTTCTGGCAAATGAAGCCGCGTATTTCATATCGTTACAACAAAGATGATTATATTTTTATCCGCCAGAAACCGGAAGTGTATCACAATATTCATGAAACAAATACATTAGATGCGGAGCTGAACAATACCTTCCATACGAAGGCAGGCGCTTTCGGTTTGGGCCTGGAATGGCGCAATGAAAATATCCACAGTGCAAGATTAGGCGATAATCAACGCGATAACTTCGGTATTTTCGGGGAATACCAGTGGAACTATCGCGAGCGTTTTTCGCTGAATGCGGGCGCTTATGTCAATTACAATTCGGCTTACGGCTGGAATGTATTTCCCGGCCTGGATCTTGGCTGGCGTTTCCTGAACGACTTCCGCCTTTATGCTAACGTGGGTACAGGAGAACGGCTGCCCACTTATACCGATCTGTATTATGTCGGGCCTTCCAATGTCGGCAATCCCGATCTGAAACCCGAACAGATGCTACAGGCCGAAGGCGGTATCCGTTATAACCAAGGGCGCTGGAACGGCCATGCAGGATATTTTTACCGCTACGGCAGCCGCTTCATTGACTGGGCACGCAGCGACACATCGCAGCCCTGGAGGCCGGAGAATTATAATGAGCTGTTGACGAATGGTATTACTCTTGCGTTGGATTATCACTTTGCTTCCGGAGAAAAGAAAAATTTTGATGTTCAGGCAGGCCTTTCCTATACCTATCTTGCTCCTAAAGCCAGTACCGTAACGGACGGAAGCGGAAATCCGGTATTGTCCAAATACACCATCAACAGCCTGAAACGCCAGTTGTGCGTACATGCCGGGCTGCTGCTGTTGCAGCATCTCAATATAGAATTGACGGGGCGCTATCATGAGCGACTCAATGCGGCAGCAGTGGCCGATTACAGCCTGCAATCCTATTTCCTGGCGGACATGCGTATCGCTTATACCCTGACGAGCTGGAGCTTGTATGCGGACATCAGCAATATAGGTGATGTGCAGTATATTGATGCCGGCGTTGCGCCCATGCCCGGCCGCTGGATGACCGTAGGGTTAAAGTGGAATTGCTGGAAGTAGCAGGCAGGTATATTCGGCGAAATGAATGCTGCGCTGCGCGCCTTTCTTTTGAGTGCTACAACAAAGGATATGCCATATATCTTCTGCTTGCTACAGGCTGCGCAAGGTGCTGATGCTATTTGCTGTAGTTTACTCCCTTTTTTCCACTATCAGGATTTTGGTATCTGTTATAGCTTCCGTCTTACAAGATGTATTTTCCGCAGGCTAAGCTTTAGTTTCGGTTTGACAAAATATGGTTTCGACACAAAACAGCTGAGTAGTGATGTTTTAATTGCTGCTTTGGCAGGAAAGTCGCTTTTAACCCCGAAGGAGTGCTATGATTATAAGAGCATAAAGCCAACGAACAAAATCCCGAAGGGGTGACATTATTTCACCTCGCACCTGTGTGGTTCAAAAGAGGGTTAAATTGTTATTCTTTTCTATCCCGTGCGGAATCAGCCTTACAAATTTTATTTTTAAAAGCGAAAGCCTTGGCTGCTTTGGAGATTATTGCGCTCTTATTTGAAACTCCTCGAAACATGGATGCCATTACAATGGCTCGCCCTTATCCTGCTTTTTTGTAGAAAATTAAAAGTTTAAACAAGTTCGATAATAAAAAAAGCAAAGGCAATCAATACGGTTTGATTGCCTTTGCCTTTTGTAGCAGCAGATGCTGCTCATGCACGTATTTATTTTTTTACAAATTTCTCTACAGAAATGGTATGGGTGGTAATAACCTGGATAGAATAATTACCGGCGGGCAATGCGGATACATCAACGGAATATTGCTGCGTACCTGCCGGGGCGCTGCCTAAGCGTTTTGAATTTAACACACGGCCGTTTATATCCATGATACGAACTACGGTAGATTTATTAGCCTTGTCAAAGGTTAATTTAAAAGACAGTTGATCTACGGTAGGATTAGGATATACTTCCAAAGGCGTATAGTTTGTATTGCTCAGCAGATCGGATATGCTGGTATTTCCTTGCCAGATTACAGGAGTATAAACCCAGTTATTCATAGGATCGTCATCCATATAAGGAGCCTCGTCCCAACTGGGGTAAGGCCGAACGTGAGTGTACCAGCCATAAGTCTCTCCGTTAACCAACTCGGAGCGTCTTAATATGATGCTTTCAAAAGGAATGCCGACACCGCCGTAAGGCTCGAAATAAGTCTCGAACGAATCAATATCCAATAGTGAATTTATAGAATCTGTAGTTTCATAAAAGGTATTAGGTATAGAAACAATTCCAGCATAGCTGGTATCTGCTACAATATCTGCTTCGCTGGGACCCCATACTTGAAATCCCATAGTGCCTGTATCACCCAATTCTGCCCAAGGGCCGAGAAATTGAATGGAGTCGCTATTCATAAGCAATGTACCACCCGCAGAATCAATTAAATAGCCTATATAAGCCGGGATGCTATCATTAATAGCACCAAGATCATTACCGTTAAAATAATACGAAGATGTTAGCGGCGTACCCGGTTCCAATTGCTGATTAGGAATCATTAGAGCTTCTGCTGTAAGATCAACAGTGCGTTGAGCATAGGCTCCGGCAGCAAGCCCTAACAAAGCTAAGCTTGTCAAAATCTTTTTCATAATTTTTGTTTTTTTGTTTGAATAAAAAAATTGCGCTCCCAAAAATAAGTAGTTTTTCTGTAAAAAAAATTTTTTAGCCGCTGAAATTTGTGGACTAACCGTGTTTTAACAAAAAAAGCCGCTCCCCGTGGAGAGCGACTTTTAAAAACTTATTGAAGAAACGATATTATTTGCTGATGGTCAGCTTGCTGATGGCGCGTCGATTGTTCATTATGAGTTCCACATTATACATGCCATTATTCAATGAGCTTGCATCTATAGAAAACGAGTGAATACCGGGTGTCTGCTTACCATAATCCTGATCCAATACCACGCGTCCGGTAATATCGGATATGCGTATAATTGTATTTGCTGTTTCATTAAAATCAAATTGAACATTTACTTGATCTTGAGCAGGATTAGGGAATACAGACAGGCTCTTATTTAATGTAATCTGATCTTGAATAGAAGAGCTTGGACACCATGTTATCATAACTGAACCGCCATCATTATTAGAGACAGTATCTGTAAATGTTTCATTAAAAGCTCCAGCTAAAAATGCAAATAAATATTCTTGATTACCTGTGAACGGAGCATATACCCAGTCAAAAGAGGTTGGATCTGCCAACGTAAGTACTTCGCTGCTGTGTAAGTTCCAGCCGGCATGAACAACAGTGTCACCGGCACCAACAGTGTCTATATTCCCCTCTTCATCTTCAAAAACAAAGATACTTACATAACCTTCTTCATTCCATGGACCACGTACATAAACGGTATCTCCTGCGGTAAGTTCGTCCGGACCATTGTTCACTACAACGAACTCAATCATCGTTGAATCAGCTGGTTCGCACGAAATAGTAAAGTCTTCGGCGGGTTGGATCAATGTCAGTTGTAAATCAACATGTTTCTGAGCGAATGCTCCAATGCTTCCAAAGCCAATCAATGCTAAGCTTGTCAAGATTTTTTTCATAATTGTTGTTTTTAAAATTTAGTGAATTAAAGATTTTACCTGTTTTGAGGCTCAAAAATAGAATATTTATTCAGAATAATGACATTTCCACTCAAATTTTTTCCGTCGTGGGTTCCATGCTTACTTTTACATAATGATCTACGGGCAATCTTTTTGCGATGGCACGACCTAATGTAATCTCATCGGTATATTCCAGCTCGCCGCCAAAGGATACACCGCGTGCAATACCCGTAATCCTGACTGCACGGTCTTTCAACTGCCGGCTTAAATAATATACCGTAGTATCGCCTTCTATAGTCGGGCTTAGCGCCATGATAATCTCCTTCACCTGGCCGTCTGCCGCCCGCCGGGCCAACTGCCCGATAAATAACTGTTCCGGCCCTATACCGTCTAAGGGCGAAAGCAGACCGCCCAGCACATGATACAACCCGTTATACTGATGGGTATTTTCTATGGAAATAATATCACGGATATTTTCTACCACACAAATGATCTCCGCATTCCGGGAAGTATCGGAGCAGATACTGCATTGAGGACTGTCGGAAATATTATTGCATTGACTGCAATAATGAATATCGTTGCGCATCCTGGTGATAGCCTCACTGAAATGCTGCACTTTTTCCCCGTCCTGTTTTAGCAAATGTAATACCATACGCAAGGCCGTTTTTTTACCGATTCCGGGAAGGCTGCTGAATGCGTTTACCGCATCTTCAATAAGTCTGGAAGAGAAAATCATGATTCAAAAATACAAACAATGCCTTATATTCCGATATGCCTTATTTTCGCAGTTGTAATAAAGAAGAAATCATTGGAATCAGGAAACAGCCGGCTTTTAAAGCTGAAGACAACCGTAATTTTTATTGTATGGCTTATACTGTCGGTACTCTCGCCGGGCAGCCACGCCACAGCTCAGGAAACAGGAAAACCGGTCAGAATTATGTTCCTGGTAGATGCTTCCAGCAGTATGATGAAGGAATGGAATGGCACTGAAAATCGCTTTCAGGCTGCCGTCCGGCTTATCACAGCCATAGTGGACAGCACTTATGCCATTAACGGTGATGCGGAATTTGCCGTCAGGGTATTTGGCCATCAATATCCCGCACAGGAAAAAAACTGTTACGACAGCCGCCTGGAAGTGAGCTTTAATAAACAGAATATTGATCAGATAAAAGCACGGCTGCAATACATCACGCCTATAGGCTATTCCCCGATAGCCTGGTCGCTGAAAGAAACCGCCACGGAAGATTTCGGCCAAAGCCAGCAATATGCTTATAGTATAATTTTAGTTACTGATGGCGGAGAAAGCTGCGGCGGGGATATCTGCGCCACCATGCAAAAGCTGCTGGCGGAGAAAATCAGCTTCCGGCCTTATATTCTCAGCATGATAGACTATGAGCCGCTGAAAGAACAATACGACTGTTTAGGCACCTTTATTACCGTTGCAAAAGAAACGGATATGGTGCCGGCTATCCGGAAAATTATTGAGGACAACAAACCGGTAATCACGATGTATGGCCAGGCAAAACCTTTTGTTCCTGCAGCCCCGGCCCCGGAACCCGTAGCTCCGGTAATTTTACCCGCACGCCCTGTAGTTCCCGCTATCCGGCCTTCTGCCGATACCATTGTTGCTGAAAACCCGGTAGTACCGCCACCGGCCAATCCCTCCGTACCACGAAATTCCGTAGAAACCCTGCAGGTGCGCAAAACTTCCATAAAGCCCATGAAATCCCTGTACAGTAGTGCAGTGCCGGTACGGTTCAACATTCTTTTTTCACTCACCAGTACCAAAACAATCCCTGTTCCGCACCTGCCGCAGTTTAAAAACCCTATGCCGCCGGAGCCGCAACAGCCCCGCAAACCTGTTGTTCCCCCTACGCCGCCTGCAAATGTTAACCCGGATCCACCGGTCATTACAACCACTGATGCAGACAGAACAACCATGCGCGTGTATTTTACCAATGGGAAAGGAAAATATTATACTACGGAACCCGATATGATCATCACCGACTCCAAATCGGGCAAAGAGATTAAACATCAATTCCGAACCGTTGACTTCAACGGAAATCCCGAAGCAATTGAAATTCCTGCGGGCACCTACGACATTACTTTCCCCGGCAGTATAAACCGGGCTTCCAATGTTACGCTAAGCGCAGAAAAAGAAAATAAAGTAGAAATTGTTGTCAACAACGGCTCGCTGGCATTTGCCTATACCGGCAACCCCAACCGGCCGGTGAAAGAATATATAGCTTTTGTCAGCAGAAGATTCGAAGACCGGACGGTAACGGAACAGCGTTGCGATACCAGCCTGTTCTATGAACCGTCCAATTACCATATTGAAATCAACACCCTGCCGCCTACATTGCTGAATGTAGATGTTTCCTTCGGTGATATAACCCTTATACATCTTCCGGAACCGGGCGATCTGCTGATAGACAATACGGATAATATAGGGCGCGTGGAATTCTGGCGACAGTTGGGCGATCAGTATGTTCGCTTCTATGAAATGAATGTAAGAGGAAATACTGCTGATCAGCAATTAGCGTTGAAACCCGGTCCTTATGAAGTACGCTATATCCGCCCTACGGGCGGGCCGGTCAGAAAGGTTTCCGTCATTCGTTTTCAGATTAAAAGTAATGAGGTTACCACCATTCATTTAGAATTATAAAGCTTATGCGTGTCATCACCCTGCTGTATGTGTTGCTGTTGCTGTATGTCGTTTCCGCGCTGGTCTTCTGGGGCATCAGCCTGAACAGGCAAAGCAACCTCATCCTGCAAAACGAGATAGCATTGCTCCGGAAAGATATTGACAGCACAGCCAACCCCGAAAAATACCGGGAGGCCTACCTGGCACTGGCCAATAATGATAATATGCGACAGCATCAGTACTTAGGTGAAGGGGCAACCTTTCTGGCCATTATTCTCATCGGCGCAGGCGTGGTATATTCTTCTATTCGCAGCAATCATAAACTTGCCCTGCAACAAAAAAATTTCATGTTGTCCATCACCCATGAACTGAAATCGCCGTTGGCTGCTATTAAACTGAACCTGCAAACCCTCGGGCGAAGAGCATTGGATGATGATAAGAAAACATTGCTGTTAGACAGAAGTATTGCGGAAACGGACCGGCTGAATGACCTGTGCTCTAACCTCCTGATTACTTCCCAAATGGAAAGCAAGGAATTCAAATCATCGGAAGAAAAACTGAACTTTACCTGGTTAGTGGAAGGCTGCGTTCAGGAAAACAGGCAACGCAATTCCCGGCACAGGTATATAGAGCAACTGGAACAGGATTGCTTTACGGTCGGAGATAAATTACTGCTGCAACTGATGGTAAATAATTTGCTGGAAAATGCCGCAAAATATGCGCCGGCGTCAACCGATATTACCATTTCCCTGAAAAATCATGATGATCATTTATTGCTTGCCATCGCCGATGAAGGTATCGGCATACCGAATGACGAAAAGCAAAAAATCTTTCATAAATTCTATCGTGTGGGCAGCGAAGAAACCCGTAAAACGAAAGGTACCGGGCTGGGGCTTTATCTGACGGAAAAGATCATCAACCGGCATAAAGGTTCGGTAGTCGTAAGGGATAATGAACCCAAAGGCGCCGTATTTGAAGTCAGCCTGAATACGGCCTGATACAACATGAAAATTCAAAACAGCGTTTGCTTACAATAAGCCATAAATGCACACTCGTAAGGATAGGTGCACTGATCGCCCATGAGTATGTCGGGAATAGACGCGCTGCTCAGTAATTCCCGGAATTGCTTTACCCGTTCGGCAACAGCCGGGAGCTGCGCCGATACTTCTTCCGTTATATCCCGGATATGAAAACCTCCCTCCTCATTCTTCAACACTAAATTAAAGCGGGAAATGTTTTTCAGCACAGCATGGCAAACATAATACTGCAAAGCGGCATCCCAGAGAAAAACTTCCTTAGGCTGAACGGCATTTTTTATTTCATAGATCGTAAAATCACCGGTTGGATTTTTAACCAGCACATCTGTCATCACCAATACTTCATCATGTATCAGGCAGGCTTCAAATAAAGTAACGGTTTCTTTTTGCTGTAGCATCTGCCGGGTATAGGAAGCGCCGTAGGAAAAGATATCCCTGCCCAATTCCGAACTCACATCAATACCATCCGGGAAGCGGTCTCTGAAAGTACTTTCAAAGCTGCGCCCCTTCCGGAAAAGCTGCAGTGTAGCCGCACGGTGCGGGGTTTTTTCCTTTGGTCGATGTGTGTGCAGATACAGGCATTTCGGGCATTGCATACCTTTGATATAACTGCTTTTCGACAGCCGGAATGATTGTGGACGAAGCGTATGAAGTGTCATCAGATTAAAAAATTCATGCAGCAATTTCCTGCACGGGCGGTTGCACTAAGGTAAGTATGTTTAGCAGGACTGCCCCATATTTTGGCGGATATTTTTTATGGCGTGATGATCCGAAAAATGATATGCCCGGAAGAATTTATTTTGCGGCATAGCCCCGGTCTTTAAGCCATTGCAGTATCCTGTCTTTGAAATTTCCCTGAATAATAATAATGCCTTCTTTTACACTTCCGCCCACACCGCAGGTTGTCTTTAATCGTTTAGCCAAATCTGTCAGGTCGGTATCTTTACCGGCAAAGCCTTCTACTAATGTGACGATCTTTCCGGCACGCTGTTTTTTATCCAAACGAACAAATAGTTTTTGCTGACCCGGCGGCAATGTTGGTATTTCAATGGGTTCTTCAGAGGGCATAGCATCCGGATTGGTAGAGTAAACCAGGCTGCTGAAGGAATTGAATTTTTTAGTCATAATAAAAATGATACATGTGGTAAAATAATAGTGTTATGTTTATGATGGGCAAATCAAAAAGCGCCATTTCGAGTTTACTATTTGGCACGCCAAAAAATCCCGCATGGGCGGGACAGGTAGGGGGTCAATGACAGGTGCTGGTATGTGTGGACGAAACCAAAACAGGGTGTACGTACAGCACGTCATCCTCAACCCAATGCTCGCCGTCATCTCGACCGAAGTAATTTTTCGGAATGCAATGGAGAAAAATTTCGAGTGGAGAGATCTCCCAATCTTAGGAGATTCCTCCACTCGAAAATCCTTATCCGCTTGCTGCGCAAACGGGAATTTTCTCGGTCGGAATGACGGGCGAAAGCTAATTTTTATCATTTTAAAATAGTTGAATATCAGGTTGCTTGGAAACATGTCATTGGCAGCTTATCATTTCGTTTTATTCATTTCATTCATCATTTTTCACTCCCTTGCCTTCTTTATCCCAATAATTTTCTTTTCAGCTTCCAAAGTGCTGCATTTGTTTTTTCAAAGCTGTAATATTTTTTTTGCTGACCACCGAACTTCCGGAAAAAATTAGCGATACCCGGATCCTGGCTGCCTTCGAAATCAAAAATTTTCAAACCCATATCATTCGCCTGTAGGAGGGCATGCCAAATCAATAAACTGATGGCGCCGCGATGCCGGTATTGCGGATGTGTGGCGCTGAGCATATAATACATCACTTCCTGGTCATACAAAAACCAGGCAGCGCCGTAACAACGACCCTGATCATCAACAGCGCTTAAGCTCAATGAAGCGTTTTGAACACTTGCAGCCTGGAAAACTTTTTCTAAAAAGGAGACGGAATAAGGATTTTTGACCTGCTTATCCCGGAACATTTTGTCCTGCCATGCTGAAAATTCACTCGCATTTAATGCTGTAGTGTCCACACGAAGCTCATTCATGGCCTTACGAATATCGTTACGGCGTTTGCCCTCTAAATTCCGGAACAATTCGGCTTCCGTAGTATCCAAAGCAATCTGGTAAGTAATACGCTCTTTTTTTTCAAAGCCGGCTAATTCCGGATAACCAGGAATGGCTGCGGAAGGCATTGTATTAAAATAAAGATAGCCCGGAGCAGGCAATTGTTCGAGTAATCCGGTAATCAGTGTATCCTGCCGGATTATTTTTTTATCCAAAACCAAAGGGCCGCTGAATACGGTTAAGGGTGTAGGGCGAATGAGGGTGATACCCATTTTTTTTTCAATGGAATAAGGGTAAACAGCCAGAATGTCCTCATCATTTTCCATCAAAGCTACCTCCCAGGAACGGCAAACGGCATCTAACCACCAGGGCTGGTAAAAGACCGGAAGCTGCGACCATAACGGAGCCCTGGAGCGATATTTTTCCTTATTCGTCATTATTTAAAATGCAAAGCACGAACCGTATTTATTTTTCGAACCAATAAAGCCGGTATGGTAAGCGTTATGATGCAAAATAAAAAAGTGCCGGCAATGATAGCTGTCACCTCCCATACCATCAGTTTCACCGGAACATACCGGATATAATAGGTGCTTTCATTGAGCCGTATAACATGCGTGTATTGCTGCAGCAGGCAAAATCCCACACCGATCAGGGCGCCAATCAGAATGCCTTTTACCGCCACGCGGGATGCATGATGCAGAAAGATCAGCCAGAGCTTTTTATTATTCATGCCCAATGCTTTTAATACGCCCACCATATTGGTTCGCTCCATAATGAAGATTAAAAGTGCCGTGGCAATATTGATGATGGCTACAAGAGACATGATCAGGATGATGACCTGTGTATTCACATCAATCAGGCTGAGCCAGTTGTACAGATCAGGATAAATATCCCCGATAGTATTATAGGTCAGCGGTGGGTCCAAGTATTGCTGATATATCTTCCAGGCAATGCTGTCGGCCTGCCGGTAATCGGAAACGACTACCTGGTATCCCTGGATGGCATTACTGTTCCAGTTGCTGACCCGGCGAAGCATCCGGATATCGCAGAGTGCAAAAGCCTGATCAATTTCATCTACACCGGTATGAAAAGTACCGGCAATCTGTAATTTGCGAATGCTCGGAATACCTTGCGCCACATTTACAAAATAGACTAAGATACTATCGCCGGTTTTCCGGTTCAGTTGTTGCAGTATTTGTGCGGAAACAATGATCTGCCGGGCATAGCTGCTATCGGAAAAATGAATGGGTGCACCCTTAAAAGTTATTCCGGCATAGCTTTCAAAAGGGTAATGCTGATCCACACCCTTGAGCTTGATGCCTTCAATCTGTTCTCCATTGCTGATAATGGCAGGTTTTACGGCAAAAGGGTACAGTGCTGTTACACCCGGCTGGCGGACTATTTCCCGGGCAAGCCGGGGATCATAATCAATAGGTTCCGGCCCGATTACGGAAGAAGGGTTGGGGCTGGTAACCGCAACGTGAAAATGTCCCCAAAACACAAATATTTTATCCTGGATGGTTCCCTTAAATCCTTCTACTACGGCCACGGCAATAATCATTACAGCCACGCTGAGCGCGGTGGCCACTACCGACAGGCGCGTGATAAAACGCGAAAATGTAGCCTTTTCGGTACGGGCAATCCGCTTTGCTATGAAATAGGAAAGATTCAAGAAAATCCGGTTAAGTATAAGACAAATTCAAGTTTACATCCGAGCGGCTAAGGTAGCCGCAAACGCCAAATTTAAAAGAAAAGTTTTGGAATTTGTATGTCAAACTATACTACATTTGCAGGCATATCTGTTGTTTTTCTATAAATTCACTTTCCATTTTTGCCTATTTAGTTTATAAATGAACAATACTTACCGTGGTCTTGTTGACCAGACCTTCCATTTTCCGCAGGAGGGATTTCATGTTGAAGACAATTACCTGCAGTTTAACGGGGTGGACATTAAAAGCCTCATTGATAAATATGGTACGCCTTTTAAGCTGACCTATCTGCCCAGGATCGGGCAGCAAATCAATAAGGCTAAAAGGATGTTTAATGATGCTATAAAACGACATCGTTATCCGGGCAAGTATTTTTATTGCTATTGCACCAAAAGCTCACATTTTTCCTTTATGGTAGAGGAAACGCTGAAGCATGGCGTGCATATAGAAACGTCCTTTGCTTATGATATAGAAATTGTGAAGCAGCTTTATAAGCGCCGTAAGATCAATAAGGAAACCTATATTATCTGTAACGGTTTCAAGACGAAAGCTTATACCCGCAATATTGCCCGGCTGATCAACGATGGGTTCAGAAATGTTATCCCGGTATTGGATAATAAAAATGAATTTGAGGATTACAAGCGGCTGATTCGTGCAAAAGATCCGGTGAACATCGGGCTTCGTGTTGCTGCCGAGGAAGAGCCTGCCTTTGATTTTTATACCTCCCGCCTTGGTATCCGCAGCCGGGACATCCTGGAGTTTTATGTGGACAAGATCAAAGGGAACACAAAATTCCAGTTGAAAATGCTGCATTTCTTCATGAATAAAGGCATTAAGGATGATGTGTATTACTGGAGCGAACTGAATAAGGTGATCAACCTGTATTGTCAGTTGAAAAAGATTTGCCCGGAGTTGGACAGCGTGAATATCGGCGGTGGGTTTCCCATCAAGCATTCCTTAGGCTTTGAGTACGACTATCAGTATATGGCCAACCAGATTGTGATGACCATTAAAAATGTGTGTAAAAAACACAAAGTTGACCCACCGGATATTTATACGGAATTCGGCTCTTATACCGTTGGAGAAGCCGGAGCCGTAATCTATAGCGTATTGGATGAAAAGATGCAGAATGACCGGGAGATCTGGTATATGATTGACAGTTCCTTTATTACTACATTGCCGGATACCTGGGGAATAGGAGAGAAATTTCTCATGCTGCCGGTCAATCACTGGGATGAAGAATACCAGGAAGTGCACTTAGGCGGACTCACCTGCGACAGTCATGATTTTTATACTTCAGAAGAGCATATCAATGCGGTATTTCTCCCCAAAATTGTAAAGGAAAAAGGTGCGGAACCCTTGTACATCGGCTTTTTTCATACCGGTGCATACCAGGATCAGCTTGCCGGATATGGTGGCATCAAGCATTGTATGATCCCCTCTCCCAAACATGTGATTGTAGAATACAACAAAGAAGGCAAATTAGAAGACTGGCTGTATGCTAAAGAACAATCGCCGCAAAGCATGCTGAAACTGTTAGGATATATTAAATAAATGAGCATCTTCTTTTTGCAAGGGTATTTTTCCACCCTGTAGAGGTATTGCCAACATTGTTACCTTCCACTCATCATTTTATTCCACAACACATGACCAGTGGGTAACTTATAGATTTGCGATCAAAGTAGGATTGAAGGCTTTGGAGTCACCTACATTCCTTTCTGTTAGCCAATACTATTTTCTATTATCTTTTGGATCCCAATCGCTTCAGAACATGATCTCTAAAACTCCTGCCAATGGGAAGGGTTAACGACATCAGCTCCACGTGTGTAGCACCAAAAGCCGTAATCATCCTGCTGTTTACCAGATACGATTTGTGAACTCTTAAAAAGGGAAAAGCTGCCAATTCCTGCTCCAGGGTTCCGATTTGATATCGGACCAATACCTTGCCTTGTTGTGTATGAATCCGGATATAATCTTTCAGACTTTCAAAATAGCATACTTCATTGAGATGAATACGCATTTGCTTTCTGTCCACATTAAAAAACATGTAAGGTTCATCTGCTGCTACTGGTGTGGAAACCGGCTGTTGGGTTGCGGCATATTTGGCAAAGACCTTATTCACTGCCTGCAAGAAACGGGGGAAAGCAATCGGCTTTAAAAGATAATCTGCCGCATTCAGCGTGAATCCATCTACGGCATATTGATGATATGCCGTAGTAAAGATAATATGATAGTTTTTTTGCAGTGATTTTACAAAATCAATACCACTGAGCTTAGGCAGATGAATGTCCACAAAAAGGATATCAGACTCACTTGTTCGCAGCAATTCCAAAGCCTGCACCGCATTATTACAGACTGCCAACAGGCATAACCCGGGCGTGTCATTAATATAATCTTTCAGCACATCCACCGCGAGCGGCTCGTCTTCAATTATCAAACAATTCAGTTCCTGCATAGCTTTTCAGATCAACGTACAGCGAAATAATAAACCGGTCTTTTTCCCGGGTGCAATGTAAATCATAGTTTTTATAAAGCAAGGATAACTGGCGACGCACATTCCCCAATCCGATCCCCTCCTTTATATCATCGGGCAAGGTAAAATCGGCTACGGAATTTGCTACAAACAATCGTAACTCCCCATTTTTTACCTCCAGCAAGATATTAATCAGCGCATCGCTGTCACTATGCTTGAATGCGTTTTCGACCAATGGAAATGTAAGCAAGGGAAGGATCAGCACATCGGGATCATCAGTCTCTGCTACATAGGTGATATTATGATCATTGCCGTAGCGCAGACGTTGTAAAGCTATATAATTTTCCAGTACGCGAAGCTCAGCCGATATCGGCTTCCGCGGCTCCGTAGTTTCATAAAGCATATATCTTAAAATAGCCGACAACTGCAATATAGCCGCAGGAGCCCGTTCGGACTGCTTTCGGGAGAGTGCGTAAATAGTATTAAGTGCATTAAAAAGAAAATGCGGATTGATCTGCGATTTAAGATGGTTCAGTTCAGCAGTTAATTTTTCCTGTATCAGCATTTTCTCCCGATGCTCAGCCTGCATACGAATTGTAAACAGCTTTAGCGCAACAGCTATTCCTGTGACCTGTAACAGATCCAAAAGTGAATAAAAGTAACGTGCCAGTAGCTGTGTACCACTTAGTGCCATACGCTCTTCCCCATATATATGCACCCAGACAATTTGTTGCGTTACCAGTCTTAACAAAGCTGCACCCATAAGCAGCACAGCGATACAGAGCAGGTAATAGGAAAGGGCGGATCGATATTTATTCCATGAAGGAAGGAGCAGAAGTAGAAAGCAGTAAACAACGCTAACCTTAACTATATACAGCAATGCTATGGACGCAATGATCTGCCCCAGTATTTCCATTGAAGGGTGTTGGTTGAAACTGGCGGACAAATACACCTCATTAAAGAGGCTGATGCAAAAGAATGTGAGCCAGAACAGCAGGTGTCGAAGTAACCGCTTCATCTTCATGGTGCAAATTTTACCATTTTAGCGTTATCATAGCCAAATATGCGACCAACGACAGGTAAAATACGACGAACAACAACCGCAAGATTTTGCCGGCTTTCATCAGCTGCTGAGCGCTGTTTGCAGCAATACGATATCGTCTTGACGCATTTATTTTGTGCTGCTTCATGCTGCGTTTATTTTTACGAAAAACAAAAAAATATGAAAGCAAAAATTACAAGTGTAGCCTTGCTGCTCAGTGCCGCTCTGGGAGCGCAGGGCCAGTATTTTACCAAAATAACGGAGGGACCTGTGGCAACCCATGAAGGCGACTCGCGAAGTGTTAACTGGGTGGACGTTAATAATGACGGACTACTTGACCTTTTTATCAGCAACGGCCCAAGTGGCGGACAAAGCAATCGTTTATACCTCAATAGTGGTGACGGCAACTTTACAGCAGTTACTACTGGCGATATTGTTTCGGACGGTGAGCCCTCGGATGGTGCCACCTTTGCTGATATTGATAACGACGGCGATCTGGATGCATTTGTTGTGAATTGGTATAATGCCAACAATATGCTCTTTGTAAATGATGGCAGCGGTTCGTTTACCCGTGTTACCGATGGGCAGATCGTGAACGATCATGGTTATTCCGAAACGGCATCTTTTGGCGATTATAATAATGATGGATTAGTTGATTTGTACGTGACCAACAGTTCGGGCAACAAACGTAATTTCCTCTACAAGAATAATGGAGCAAACGGCTTTCAGAAGATCACAACAGGAGGTATGGTCACCGACAATGGTGTTTCGCGAAATATCAACTGGACAGATATCAATAATGATGGCATGCTGGATATTTTTGTCACTAACGAAGAACTGGAGCATGAAAATCTTTACCTCAATGACGGGAATGAGGTGTTTACGGCCGTCACTACAGGTGATCTTGTAAACGCCGGAGAAAATACGATGAGCAGTAGCTGGGCCGATTATGACAATGATGGCGATATGGATGTTTTGCTCACAAATTTCAATGGCTTCAATCAGCTTTACAGAAATGACGGGGACATGAATTTTACACTGATAACAACCGATACCATAGGCCTGTCATTGGCATATTCCTTCTCTGGTGCATGGAGTGATATTGATAACGACGGTGATCTGGATCTGTTTGTTACCAATGCATTTTTGCAGGGAGCGTTATTGAACAACTTCCTTTATATCAATAATGGCGATGGCACCTTTTCCCGCAACAATACCGACCCGGTTACATTAGCGCAGTCCTGGTCTTATGGTGCAGCTTTCGGAGATTGCGATAATGATGGTTTCCAGGACCTGGCAGTAGCCACCTGTAGGTTTGACGGTGCTGACCCCGCCAATCTGATATATCATAACAACGGAAACGAAAATAACTGGCTGATGCTGAAACTTACGGGTACCTACAGCAACAAAGCCGCTATCGGAGCCCGGGTAAAAATAAAAGCCACCATAAACGCAGCCGAAGTATGGCAGATGCGGGAAGTATCTGCGCAAAGCTCTTATTGTGGTCAAAATGACTTGCGCCCACATTTCGGATTAGGCGATGCCACGAGTGTAGATTCTATGATCATCATCTGGCCTCGAGGTGGCGTACAGACATTTGGTCAGGTGGAGACCAATCAGATACTGGAGGTGGAAGAACCTGAAGAAATGGGTATTGGTACAGCTTATGAATGGCAGGACGTACGTATTTTTCCCAACCCAACTGCTCAATATCTGAATATCTCCTTCCCTACACCTTTGACAACCGGCGCACAACTAAAGCTGACAGATGTAAACGGCAGAACCGTCTTTACAAAAGAGGTCGGTGGCAATAATTCCATTCACCTGGATTTGAAAAAACTGAACATTTCCCGTGGTACTTATTTTCTGGATTTAAAACAGGCTAAAAGCACCTTGCACCGGAAGATATTTTTCCAATAAACATTTCCAAAAAATACGATTATTCCACCGGCATGTTTTTAGCACACCGTTGGTATTTGCCGGATGAGCAATTAGTTCGGCCAATGGCAGTATATTGTTCATAAGAAAACCAACTTTTTCCTTTACCGGACTATGATCTTCCGGGAAGCTGTATAGTCTTTTGTTTGAATGAACAAAATATATACGCCGCCCGGAAGTCCGGTTAAGGAGATATTACGCGCGTCTTTATGGACATGGAGTACCTTTCTTCCGCTGAGGTCACTTAGGGTAATGGTGCTTACAGGAATCGTTTGCGGAATTTTTAGCTGGAGCCAATTTTCTGCCGGGTTGGGATAAACTTGGAAAGTAGCATTCAAACCGACATCTTCCAAAGACAGTGCGCCACCTCCATTACTGGTTTTAAAAATACCATGACCTGAAGAATAGCCTATACTGTCGTTTAATAAGGAAAGGGCATAAATATCAAACAGGTGATCATCATCTTCCTGCAATATCCAGGTTTGCATGCCATCCGTCGTGTGATAAACTTTGCCTCCACTTGCTACGTAGCCGTTTTCAAAAGTGAGAAAATCAATATCATCAATATCGTAGGCAAAGCTTGCTGAGAGCACTTCCCAGCTATTGCCGCCATTTGTCGTTCGCAGTATTTTGCCTTCACCCCCTGCTGCATAGCCATGCAAGGCGTCCACAAATTCGATATTGCTGATGCCGGAAAAGACAAAGCTATTATTCCCCATATCATTATCCTGGTAAACAGGTGCCCAGCTTTCGCCGCCGTCGGTAGTTTTGAACAGCTTGTTTCCAATAAAGAAATCGCTGCCTGTTTCCTTAAATTGCGTAGATATTATCCCGGTGATTTCATCCATGAAGAAAATGCCCTTGATATAATTCTCGCCATCATCGGTTATTATTTTTTGTAAAAATGTATTTCCCGCATCCGTCGTCTTCAATAGTTGAAAACCGTCAGCAATCCAGCCTGTATTTTCATCAATGAAGAACATAGCGCTGTTAGTTGCTGTTGCGGTGATGGAATAGTTCATCATTTCCCATGAGTTGCCGCCATCACTTGTTTTGAAGTATGTAGGCCCTGTAGCTATGGGAGCATAACCACTTACAAAACCATGGAGACTGTCGATGAAATGCATGCGCATGTTGCTGACACTGCCCGGAGTAAGGGTGTCCCAGCTCATACCGCCGTCAAGGGTTCTCAATAAATACTCCCCATGAGGCCCGGAAACGATCACCTTATCTGCACTGAAGGTGTGCAGATCTGCCAGCGGGCTGTTGTCGTAAGTATATACTTTTTCCCATTGAGCAAAGCCAGCATGGGTAAGGAAAAGTACGCCGATTGCGGATAGTAGCTTTTTCATTGTAAAGCATTTTTTGTGTTAGTTCACTATAAGCTTTTCTGTAAATACGCCCTTATTGCTTTCAATCTTCAGGAAATAAATACCCGCAGAAAACGGTGCCAGATCAATTCTCTTTTGCGTTCCATTAAAATACATCATTTGTCTGCCACTTATATCCAGGAGCTGAATCTGCTTTATCTTTAAACCTGCATCATGGTCAATCTCCACAATGCGATGAGCGGGATTAGGGAAGATTCGGAAAGGAGACGCCAAAGTAATATCATGAATACCGATTGGCAGCAACGGTTTATTGGTGATGACGGTTCCCGTATCGCCCACTGCAAATACCGTACTGCCGGTCTGGTTGTTCACATCATTCAGGCCATATTCCAACTGTTCCTGTTGCCATACCGAGCCATCCCACCAGTTGACATATCCATTAAAGCTCCAGTTGTTCGCATCTCGTCCCACAATCACGGCAGAGTCGTTGCTGCATATCGCTACAGCCGTCATAACCGGATAGTTGAAGGTAACCGGATTCAACAGAACTTCCCAGGTGTCTCCGAAATCATGACTGATTACTGCAGGATATGTACCTTTTGTAGTTGTGGCAATCAGGGTGTTTTCATCTAAAAAGCGGATGCCGGTAATGGCGGAATCCAAAGGACCGCCGATTACTACAGGATGAGGCACCCATGTAATGCCCGAATCGTTGGTAGTATATACTAAGCCGCTATCACCACAGATGGCGCCCCGCTGAGCATTGTATAAGTCTATACCGCGAATAAAGTCATTAGGGTCGAAGGACAGCGATTGGTAAGCGCCCCAGTTGCCTGCATTATTCCGGCACACTACCCTTCCCTGAAAGAATGCAGAGCCGGCCAGCAACCCGAAGTCTTCATTTGCAAAATGTACACGATATGCAGCGATATTCTGCTCATGGGGTACCACACTCCATGTTTCACCGCCATCACTTGTAGTGTATAGCTCTCCAACATAAGCCGGTGATGCCTGGTTGGACACAATGAGATAGCCGACATCTTCGGTGAGAAACTGGATGTCAATAATGTCCGATGCATTTTCTAATAGCACAACGCCTGTCACCGGGACCACCTGCCAGTGTTCACCGGAATCGGTTGTTTTCATCAGCAGGCCGTCACGCCCGGAAATGTAGCCTGTTTTCGGTGTGGGGAAGCTCACCGACAGCAGATCTTTTTGCGTAGGTGTTGTAATCGTGCGCCAATGGCCGCTTTGAGCAATGGCCTGGCTGCACAGGCAACTGATCAGGAAGATGGATGCAAGAAGTTTCATAATATTTAATTTTTTCTTAGCCCAAATGTCGGTAGTCCATGGCAATTATAATTGCAATATCGCGCCTGAAACTTGTAAAAATCAACCTTTGTATTCCGATGGTGCAATGCCTGTTTGTTTGCGAAACCAGTTACTGAAATGGGCAGGTTCTTTAAACCCCAGCTCATAGGTGATTTCAGCAATGCTTTGGCCACTGGTGATCAGCAGGCGTTTGGCTTCTTTCATCAGGCGTTCCTGCTGCAGATGCAGTAGTGATTTTCCGGATGCTTTACGAATGCGTTTTTGCAGTGTAGATGGTGCAATATGCAGCTTAGCGGCATATTCCGATACCGGAAGATGCTCTTTGTAATGTAGGTCAACTAAGTGAATGAGCCTGAAGATTACAGGATCATTCGTTTTACGCTGCCTATTATTGCCGGTAAAAGCAGTAGCAATTTTGGTAAGAAAAGCGCCAATCAGGTTGAGCATATACACCGCATCCTGTTGGTTACCGAGCAGTTCCTGGAATATGTGTGAAAAGTTTTCCCGCAGGGATCCTTCTAATGTCAGAATACGGCTGTAATCAAACTGCTCCCGGTAATTGATATCGGGATTCATAAACTGTAGTTTTTCCAGGAACTGATCTTTGTAAACAATGGCAAAGCCGTAGGAGTCTTTGCTGCGCTCCACCCAGTGCAGATCCTGAGCCGCCAGGAGATGAATGGAACAATCGGTAATAGGATGATTCTGAAAATTGATATTATGCGTTCCGCCGCCTTTAATAAAAACCAGCAGTTCATTGTATTCATGGGAATGAAAATTGTCGAAGACATAGCCGTCCGGGTTGTCGAGCCGTACAAAACGGGCGAGCTGCCGGTTGGCATCTTCCACAGCATAACGATATGTAGGATAGGTTATCACAGAAAATCAGTAATATCATTTGTATAGACAAATGAAAAAGAAGAAAGGTCAGGGCGGAATTTTGCAAAATACATCCAATTCCTGCCTGATCATTTTCGTTCCAGGATAATCTCCATCACTTTGTATTCCCGTCCTTTTACCGTCATAAACATCTCCATAACCTGTCTGTCACGATCGGCAATATGGAATGTTTCGCGGTAATCGGTAAGATCGCCGGTTTGAGGATCGGAAGTGTATCCCTGAAATATCAGTTCCTGTTTTGTACTGTCGTACCGGCCTTCGGCGTACATCATGCCGGTGCCCATATTGTCTATCCAGGTGGAGAGAAACACCTTTCTGGCATTGTCGTATGCCGTAGTACCGATACCTTCAAAGGGCATTCCCATCATGCTGCCTTTATAAATGCTTTGCTGGTAGCGTCCGCCCAATATCATGGAATTGGTGCATGTAGTGTGGGCAGTTTCCCCTTTTTCACCCTGATTCCAGAAAGTGATGGTGGCAGCCCATTCCCCATCCGATTGCTGCAACAATTCATGAAAGGGGCCGGGAGTCATAAATTCCGTCCATGATGCATTATCCTGATCCTGCGCAAAGGCAGCCGCACCGGCCAATAACAACGTTATTAGGCCTGTTAAAAAAGATTTGTAGCACATATCATATTTCATTAAAAAATTGAACAACAATAATGCCGGGCAAACAGGTCAAAATGCTGTCGTATTGCAACGGTAATACTCAAAAACAAAAATACCTCCTACCTTTACCCCCGAAACAAAGACAGTTTACGTGTCAGCAAATATAAATAAGGTTTCTATAGCAGGCTTAATAATTGCTTTGGGAATTGTTTATGGTGATATCGGTACTTCACCGCTTTATGCGATGAATGCGATTGTCCGGGGGAGAACCATTACGGAGTTACTGATCACAGGAAGTGTATCCTGCGTATTCTGGACGCTCACCCTGCAAACCACCATCAAATATGTATGGCTTACCCTGCGGGCTGATAACAAAGGGGAAGGCGGTATTTTTTCATTATATGCACTTGTGCGGCGTCATTCAAAATGGATCGTTTTTTTCGGAATGATTGGCGGAGCCATGCTGCTGGCGGATGGCCTGATTACGCCGCCTATTACCGTAACCTCTGCGGTGGAAGGCCTGGGGCAGAGTCGGGACACCACGATTCTGATTGCGGTGATCATTCTGGCCTGTATATTCATTATGCAACAATTCGGAACGCTATCCATAGGAAAACTATTCGGTCCGGTAATGCTGCTCTGGTTCCTGATGATGGCAGTAATGGGCATGCTCCATATCGGCGACGACTTCCGGATATTTAAGGCTTTTAATCCCTATTATGCGATAAAGCTGCTCATAGAGTATCCGCAGGGCTTCTGGCTGCTGGGGGCCGTTTTTCTCTGTACTACCGGAGCCGAAGCGCTTTATTCCGACCTGGGTCATTGCGGAAGACGCAATATCCGGGTGTCCTGGATATTTGTAAAGATATGCTTAGTGCTGAATTATGTAGGACAGGGCGCCTGGCTGCTCAAGAGCTACCGTGGCGGAATACTGCCGACAGAGGTCAATCCGTTTTTTCATATCATGCCGGCCTCTTTTCGAACTGCGGGAGTAATCATTGCAGCGCTGGCAGCTATTATTGCCAGCCAGGCGCTGATATCCGGCGCCTTTACATTAGTGAGCGAGGCCATCAAACTCAATCTCTGGCCCAAAATGAAAATCAATTACCCGACCGATCAGCGGGGACAGATTTATATTCCGGGGATCAATCTACTGCTATGGGTCTGCACTACCTTAGTAGTGTTGCATTTCAGGGAATCTGCAGCAATGGAAGGCGCATACGGTTTATCCATCACCCTTACCATGATCATGACCTCTTTGCTGTTCAGCTTTTTTCTTTATACACGCCGGGTACGGCATATATGGATCGGTATTTATTTAGTGTGCTACCTAACCATTGAGCTGTCTTTCTTAGTGGCCAATTTAGAAAAATTCCGGCACGGAGGCTATGTATCCATTATCATGGGCGGAACACTCTTTGCCGTGATGTACGTATGGTACCGTTCCAGAAAGATCAAAAACCGCTTTGTGGAATTTGCTAAATTAGAAGATTACCTGCCGATTATCCAGGAGCTGAACAACGACAGAAGCGTTCCGAAATATGCCACACACCTCGTTTACCTCACCAGCGCCAATAATCCGCGGGAAATTGAACATAAGATCATCAATTCCATTTTATATAATAAACCCAAACGGGCGGATATTTACTGGTTCATTCACGTACACGTAGTGGATGACCCCTACAGGATGGATTATGTGGTGGACACCATTATTCCCAACGAGATCATTCGTATTGAATTCCGCCTTGGCTTTCGTGTGGAACACCGGATACAGATGATGTTCCGGAAGGTTGTGATGGAGTTGGTCAATAACAAGGAAGTAAATGTAACCAGCCGTTATGAATCATTAAGCCGCAACGGTGTGCGCGGTGATTTCCGTTTTGTAGTGATGGAGAAGTTTTTGTCACATGACAATGAATTACCTTTTTGGGAGAAATTAATCATGCGGGCATATTTCCTCCTGAAAAAAATCAGTCTCTCCGAAGAGCGTAGCTTTGGCCTGGATCAAAGCGATGTTGTCGTTGAAAAAATACCGCTTATTGTTTCACAAACCGGCGATATTGATCTCCGGAGAGTCAGTCACGATCATCAGTCCTGAAAGTAATGGCAGTATTTTTTCAATATGATCATTTGCCGGTTTTCCGGAATCCGGTAATTACCATCGGTTCCTTCGATGGCGTACACCAGGGGCATAAAGCCATCCTGGATCAGGTAGTACAATGCGCTAAAGACATTGGCGGAGAAAGCATCTTAGTAACCTTCGATCCTCATCCCAGGAAAATTATTCACCCGGATGCCCATCTTGGTCTTTTGACATCACCCGAACAAAAAATAAGGTTATTGCAGGCTGCCGGTATGCATCATATCCTTGTTGTGCCTTTTACCCGTGATTTTTCCATGCTGTCGGCAGAAGAGTATATGCATGATTTTTTGATGGCAAAGCTGCATCCGCATACCATCATCATTGGCTATGATCATCGTTTCGGCCATAGCCGGGAAGGCGGTATTGACATGTTGAAATCGCAGGCACCGCCCGGAGTTCTGGTGTTGGAAATTCCGGCAAGACTGATTGATCATGCCGCCGTGAGTTCCACGAAAATCCGTAAAGCGCTGACCGATGGAGATGTGGAAGATGCCGCGCTGATGCTGGGTCGCCCTTACTCCTACCAGGCCATTGTGATACACGGCGATAAGATCGGCAGAAGTATCGGTTACCCGACTGCAAATTTACAGGCGGTTTACCCGGATATGCTTATTCCAGGAATAGGGATCTATGCGGTTATGGTAAAATTTGAAAGTCGTTTTTACCAGGGTATGATGAGCATAGGCTATCGTCCTACGGTGACCGACCAAAAGACCATTACCTGTGAAGTCAACCTACTCGATTTTGAAAAAGATATTTATGGTAACCGGTTAGAAATTTATTTTATCAAACGTTTGCGGGGTGAAGAGAAATTTGATAGTTTAGATGCATTGAGCGACCAGATTACAAAAGATGAAATTGCTACCCGGTCTGCTTTAGAACAGGTTCTTATTGAACATTTGTATTGATTCCCTAAACTATGCCCGACTGAAAATTTATGACTGAAATTCGTACTATCAATGTAATCCGATATATCACTCCCCTGCGGGAAGGCGGTTCTCTGCCTGCAATTGCAGAGGCAGATGATGAGTTTTTATACGTGGTGAAGTTTCGCGGTGCGGGGCAGGGCGTAAAAGCTTTGGTAGCTGAACTGATCGGCGGGGAAATAGCACGATTATTAGGATTGAGGGTTCCGGAAATTGTTTTTGCCAACTTAGATGAAGCCTTCGGGCGTACGGAGCCTGATGAGGAGATACAGGATTTACTGAAAGCCAGTACCGGGAAAAACCTGGCATTGCATTACCTGAGCGGCGCCATTACTTTTGATCCCGCTGTTACTACGATTGATGCGCATACGGCTTCGAAGATCGTATGGTTAGATGCCTTATTAACGAATGTGGACAGAACCGTTCGCAATACCAATATGCTGATATGGCACGGAGATTTATGGCTGATTGATCATGGCGCCTGTCTTTATTTTCACCATAACTGGTCGGGCCGGGAACAGCAGGCGCTCAGTCCTTTTTCTATGATCAAACAACATGTATTGCTGCCTTATGCTACGGAATTAGACCGTATAGACGAGGCGTGCCGGAGTATGTTGGATGATGAAAAAATCATTCAGATTGTGCAGCAGATTCCGGAGGAATGGCTCATGGCTTATGATGAAAAAACATCACCGGAGGAAATCCGGAAAATATACGCACAATTTATACAGACCAGGTTGCATCATTCTGCTGTTTTTATAAAGGAAGCCATCCATGCAAGAACCACTATTATATGAATATGCCATCATTCGTGTGGTGCCCCGCGTAGAACGGGAAGAATTCGTCAATGTAGGCGTGATACTATTTTGCAAAGCCTCGGATCTATTGATTTGCAGAACGGCATTGAATGAAGACCGGATAAGGTGTATTTTTACGGAGGCGGATATGGCGCATATACAAATGCATATAACGGCATTTGAACAAACAGCATTGGGTCAGGGCGCTGCCGGAACAATTGCGGCATTGGAAACCGCTGCCCGTTTTCGTTGGCTGACCGCAGTACGCAGCACGATTATCCAATGTTCCAGGGTACATCCGGGATTAAGTTTTTATCCCGAAAATGAAGCGGAAAAATTATTATCACGCTTTGTGCTTTAATGGCGCTATTGTTATATTTTGCCTGCAAACCATTAATAAAAATATTTATTGAAGTTGTTTAAACTTATTTAAGCTATAGAAAAAGCCCCGGAAAATATGGATTTTTGTTTTGCAAATAAAAAAATAACAATTTCGGGACTCATAGACTAAGGTAAGATACTGAGGCGGGTTTTACCGCATTTAAGCAAAGGGAAAAGAGGTTTTAAGTCGAAGATAGATTTAAGTATATTTTAAAAATAATCCACCTGCTCTAAGTATTTCCGCACATATTCCGACACCCCTTTTTCTAAGCTCGTAAAGGGGGTATCGTAACCTGCTGATTGCAGCTTTTGCATATCGGCTTCCGTAAAATACTGATAGGTATCGCGGATATCTTCCGGCGTGTCTGTATATTCGATAACCGTATTTTTCCGGATGCTTTTAAATATGGCAGCAGCCAGGTCGTTGAAGCTGCGTGCCTCGCCGGTGCCGGCATTATATATCCCGGAGGCAGGCTGTTTTTTCATCATCCACACACAAATCTTCACCACATCTTTTACATAAATGAAATCACGCATCTGCTCCCCATCGCGGTATTCCGGGCGGTGAGAGCGAAACAGGCGTACCTTTCCGTTGGCCTTGATCTGATTATAGGCATGAAATATTACGGATGCCATTCTTCCTTTATGATACTCGTTAGGACCATATACATTGAAGAATTTCAGTCCTGCCCAGAACGGCGGTTTCCTTTTCTGCTCCAATGCCCAGATGTCGAAATCATTTTTGGAAGCGGCATAAGGATTCATCGGTTGCAGTTCCGACAACTGCGATTCCTCATCGCGGTAACCTTGAGTACCATCACCGTAAGTGGCCGCCGAGGAGGCATAGACTAAAGGAATATTATTATCGGAGCAATAAGTCCAGATGGCTTTGGAATAGGCCAGATTAAGCTTTTTAAAAATTTCAGGCTCGCGGATAGTCGTATCGGTTCTTGCGCCTAAATGGAAAATACCGTCGATCTGGTTCGGATGCTTTTCACACCAGTCCATAAACTGATCCCGGTGCACTTTAAGAAGATATTTTTTACCACGGAGGTTGGCTGCTTTTTCTTTAATAGAAAAATCATCCACCAGGATGAGATTGAAATATCCGATCTGATTAAGGTGGGCAACTAAGCAACTGCCAATAAAGCCGGCAGCGCCGGTTATGGCAATGGTGTCATTTTTATGCATAATATTTGTCAGGACAAGACTAATGATGAGCCGGTGCCTCAGTAGTCGTTTCGTGAGCGGCGCCGTGACCTTCACTGTCATGGCTCATGTCACGAATAAAATTGGCAATGCCAATAGTAAACAGGCAAAAGATCAGGAAAGCAAACCATGCTGCCATGCTGGGCAATGCCGGTTTTTCCGTAGTTTGTTCGTGGCCGTGTGACATAGTCTTGTATTTTTTAAGGAGCAAAAATAATCGTTTTATCTCAAAAAGTATAGCCTCCCGTCAATAATTAGCGCAGGAGACATTCCGGAATCTCTCATTTCTTTAATAGTTTTGGGAAAAATTGCCTGCCTGCTTATGCTTCAATATATCACTGCCGATCGTATTCATGACGGCCATCGTTTTTTACCCGAAGGCTCCGTAATTGTGCTGAATGCGGCATTGGAAATTGTTGCTGTTCATTCAGCAAAAGAAGTGAGTGCCGACCAGGCAATTCGTCATTTTGAAGGTACGCTTTGCCCGGGTTTAGTGAATGCGCATTGTCACTTAGAATTATCACATTTAGAAGGAAAGATTCCTGAGGGTACAGGGTTAGTGGAATTTCTTCAAAATGTCGTTCAGTTCAGAAATACATTCAGCCCGGAAGAAAAGGCCGAAGCATTGCAATATGCAGTGGAGGCATCGCTGCGGAACGGCATTATAGCTGTCGGTGATATTGCCAATACTACAGATACACTTGCGGTAAGGGAAAATGGGCAATTGCATATCCATAGTTTTATTGAAAGCATCGGATTTCAGGAGCAGCAGGCTGTGCCGGCTTTTGAGCGATCGTTGCAGGTTTTTGAACAGTTTGCTCAACAAAAAACAGCCCTGGATCGTATATACAAACAATCTATCGTTCCGCATGCGCCGTATTCGGTTTCAACAGCTTTGTTTGCTTTAATCAGCCGGCATGAAGCTTCTTCGGTGATGTCCGTTCATAATGAAGAAACCGCTGCCGAGAATGAATACTTCCGGCATAAAACCGGCTCCATGAAAAATCTGTATGCCGCACTTCATATTGACGAGCACGACTTTACACCTTCCGGGAAAACATCGCTGCAAACCTGGTTGCCTCACTGCTCCGGAACCCGCCCCCTGATATTAGTGCATAATACGTTTATGGAGCAGGAGGATATTGCCTGGCTAAACAGCTCCGGGCGGGAAATTTATCTGTGTCTGTGTCCGAATGCGAACTGGTATATTGAACGCCGTTTTCCTCCCGTATATGAATTATTGAACAGCGGCATCCCGGTTTGTATCGGCACCGACAGCTTAGCCAGCAACCATCAGTTGGATATTTTTTCCGAGCTGAAAATACTTAAAAAACATTTTCCGAAAATAAGCTGGGAAAGCTTGCTGCATTGCGCTACGCTCCAGGGCGCCCGCGCTTTAGGCATGGCGCAGCAGATCGGTTCTTTCGAAAAAGGAAAATACCCGGGCTTTTGCCTGATCAATACTGCTATGACTGCGGTTCGGAGCCTGGTATTTTAATTCACCCCGTGTCTCATGCAGTTACAATGAGGAATTACTGGGGGATTAGGCATATAGTAATAATGAGCCATCACATGGCGCTCCATTCTTCTGAATACCTAATTCTGAATAATTCTCCGCAGCAACAAACAACAACAGCAGCGGAATACCCACTGCTGTTGTTGTTTTATTGTAACGTTTTTGCTTTACCAGACGTATTGCTTTTTGTTCATCAGCAACGCTTCGCCTGCAATGGTTTGATCGCCGGTTTCGGGATCAAATACTGCGCAGGTGTAGAGTACGCGGTTTTTTTCCGGGAAAATTTCTTTTACCGTTACCACCGCCTCATACTCTTTGTCGGTAAACATCGGCTTAAGCCATTTGATATTCTGGCTGAGATAAACATGACCGTCCACATACCATAAGGCACCGAATATTTTGGTAAACACGCTGGCGCCGAGGAAGCCGTGAATAATATTACGGCCAAACATGCTGTCTTTGCCCGCCTGCGGGTCAATGTGTAAAGGGTTGGTGTCGCCGCTTACGCGGGCATAGGCATCCACATCGCTTTGAGAATAGCTGAAACGGTGCCGGAATTCATCTCCGATTTTTAGCATAGCTTTCAATAATTTTTTTAATGGTACAATATTTTAAACGCAGCTAAGTAATAACATTCGGAGCTATTTCCCAAATGAAATTCATCAGACGATACGTTCATGCTCCCGCAGCCAGCGTTCCGGAATCTGATCGTTGGATGCAGAAAGGAAATCCTGATAAGAACAGGGTAAATACCTGCCGTCCATCAGTTGCATCCACCAGCGCCCGGTACGTTTGCTCTGTAAAAAGCGCGCTTTATTGCCGGTAAAGGCCAGGTCGAAGCTGCGAAAATTTTCAGTTTGTGACCAATCCGATTCTGTTTTTCTCAACCGGTATCCATCTATGAAATACCAGATCATCTGGGCAATCTGAGCTGCTCCGATTCCCTGCGGATCATTCTCGGGAATATATCCGTAAATGCCGGTGGAACACATTTGCTGACTCATCCCGGCATAGCGCATCAACTGGCACAGCTCATCGCCAAACAAGCCGTTGGGTGATGCGTTTTTTAGAAATGGCGCCTCGCTGAAACGAAGTACATTCATATCCACACTGAGCATACTGCAACTGCGTAATACCGGCTCCATATCTTCTAAGTTTTCCCGCACCCTTCCCAGGCGGTAACAGTCGAAGCGTAGTTTGTCTAAAGTTTCTAACAGCGTAGGATTGACATAATAGCTTTGGAAGGCGATATGGGAATAATTCCGGATAAAATTGGAAGGGCCCGTCAGCAGCTCCATGAGGTAATTGGTATCATCCGTATGCTCTCCTTCATTCAGATCAATCAGCATATCCATTACGGCAACATCTATAGTTTGTTCTTTTTTCCGGAAGGCCTGGTATTGCTGCAGGCTGAGATCTTGCGAGCCGCCTATCAGAATAGCTATTTTGCCGGCTTCCTGAAGATCTTCTAATACGGTACGGAGCGCGGCCCTCGAATCCTGCAGGCTGGCGCCCTGTAGCAGGTTGCCGGCATCGGCTATCTGAATATCGGCATGCCAGTTGTACATCTTGTACAAGGCGGCACGCACCGCATCCGGCGCCCGGCTTACAGATAAACCCTGCTGATGACCGCGTTGTTCTCCACAGCCGATCAGTACGATATCCGAAAGCCCCCAGTCGTTACTGTCCGAATCAAGAATTTCTAAGTTCTTGCCGATTTGAAGGGAAGAAAGATGTTCGTTTTCAGGCAGCGCTGCATAATGTATTGCAGCGAAATGTTCCGAGGTGAAAAAACTGCGAAGGCCATTCATTGATTATGATCGGTTATGATATGCGTAGCAAAGGGTCAAAAGTACGATTTCTTTGGGTAAAAGGATGAGGTTTGAATATAAGAACGGGCGGTATATAACAAAATCTGCCGAATGAGTTCAAGGTATTTTACCGATTATAAAATGACATTGTAAAATTAAAACAGCTTATATCATAACAACTATACTAAAAATATATTTTAATAATATTTGTATGATTGTACAGGTTGTATAAATATAACAGCATTAAAAAAATTAATTTTTCTTGCATAATTGAACAGAAAGTTTAAGATTTGCGTTATCAAATTCATAATGCCTATGAAAACCGCTATCAAAAGAAAACATGCCTTTTTGATCTCCCTCCTTGCCTGGTTTGGAAGCCTGCCGGTCTTATTTGCCCAAACAACAACAGTTGGTGCTATTGACGGCGTATTTAATGTTTCTGATATGGGAGTGGCAAATTATACCATCCCTGTTAAAGTTCCTCCCGGAATCGGTGGTGTACAGCCTTCATTAAGCATCAACTACAGTAGTCAGGGCGGTAATAGCCTGTTGGGTATGGGTTGGTCGCTTGCTGCATCTTCTGCTATTACCCGAACCGGGAGAAATATTTATGACGACAACATTACCCGGGGCATTGCTTTGTCTTCCAATGACCGCTTTAGCTTGGACGGTATGCGCCTGGTACTTACAGGAGGTACTTACGGAGGAGCAGACAGCCGGTACGCAACCGAGGTGGAAAGCTACAGAACAATCAAGGCAAATGGAAATGCCGGTGCCGGGCCTTTATCATTTTCCGTCACGGACCAGAACGGATGGACCTATACGTATGGCGGGACTGAAGATTCCCGGCTGACCTATAACGGAAGTGTAATTTCCTGGTTCCTCTCAAAGGTGACCGATCTCAACGGGAATGAGATGATTTACCAATATGAGAACCTTGGGGATGAGCCACCTACATTATCCCGGATTAAATATAACAGGAATGGCAGCCAGGGGCTTGACTTTCAAACAAACATTGCGTTCTTATATATATACAAACCCGATGCTAATTTCGCCTACGTAGCCGGGAGAAGAATATCCCAGGACAGGAGATTACATGGCATAATTATAGAGCAGTTTGCTAACAATCAATTCAACCTTGTTCAAAAATATATTTTCGAATACCAGGATGATTTTTATTCCCATCTGGTTAAGATAACACAAACCGGGGCAGATGAAGAGACGGCGCTCCCGCCTACAAATATTACCTATGGTGCGACTAACAATATCATAATTCAAGATCAACAACAATTACTGGAGGGTATAGACTTGGAATATATACCAGGAGATTATAATGCTGATGGTCTTACTGATATTGTAACAATTTCTAAATATTACAATCCTTTTTATAATAAATGGAAATTATTTAAAAATGTGGGCAATTCGTTTGTTTTTGTTCAGGAAGGTAATCTTCCTGACATTCCACAAGAGTATGTACAAAATCTGGTCGTTAACCCCCCTGTAAGTAGAAATTATTCACCCACATTTTTTGATTTTAATGGGGATGGGAAAAATGATTTTGTTTATAAGGCTTCTGTACCATTAGAAGACCCCAATGAAGATCCCGGAGGAACATTTAATGCAAATTATTACAATATTCTTCTATCAAATGGTATAGGCCTCACCCCTCTACAAAGAAAAATAGTACCGGGATTACCTCCCCCTCAAAATAACAGTTTTACAGCATATCAGTTTTTTAATTCATATCCCTTAGTTGGCGATTTTGATGGGGATGGCAAGCAGGAAATCCTAGTATTAAAAGAGTCAGAAGAATATTCATCTTCGTCAATTTATACGGCTAACTATATTATTGGAGATGAATATCTTACAGAATATGGAACAGATTTTTTACTTGCAACAGCATTACCTAATATGCCTTTTGACGCTACGTATATAAATGCTGCATCTATTAGTGGAAGAAGCAAGCTTTTTGTTATTGATTATGATGGTGATGGTAAAAATGAGATACTATGTGTATGGACTACTCATGCTCAGGTGTATAAATTAAATGTAACATTTGATGCAAATCATAAGCCTGTAATTGGATCTCCGGCTTTTGTAATGGTAAATCAAACAGGCTACCCCACGGTTTGGCACGACATCTTAACAGGTGATTTTAACGGAGATCAAATAACGGACGTGCTGACTTTTTCAGGAAGCTCCGGTTGGGAAATTGGGTATGGTAAAGGTAATGGACTGATGAATGACATACAAACTGCCCCTGCGTTATTGGGTAATAAACCAAGTAATTATAATGGGTTTATTACCAGACCTGTTGTTATTGCTGATTATAATGGAGATGGTAAGGATGATATATTCGATTATACCAGTGATATTTCGAACATGTACGGGTCGCCGTATGCTCCAAGATTACATTATTCTTTAGGTAATAATCAATTCATAACCGCCAATCCTTCAATTGATGTCAATAAACTTTCTCCGGACCTTTCTCATTATATATTAAGTGATTGTAATGGAGATGGCGTTATAGATTTTTTAACCAGAAATAATATTTTTCAATCTCCGACAACAGTTTGTTTCCATCCCAACGAAAACAGGCATCAGGTTTCAAAAATCACTAATGGCCTCGGCGTATTCACCAAAATAACTTATGCCTCGCTCACAAATGGTACTGTTTACCAGCCGGGAAACCAGACCAGCAGTTACCCGGTGGTAAGAAAAACGCTCCCCTTAAAAGTAGTATCTTCTATCCAGGAGGATAATGGCATTAATACTACCGGAAATACAACTACGTTCCAATATGAAGGAATGAAGTATGCTTACTGGGGGCGCGGCCTGCTGGGCTTTGATAAGGTAACACAAAAAAATCTGGCTACCCAGGCCTCCGCAGAAAAGTACTACGGTTTAAATACCGATTATTATATCCCGCTTTTGAACCAGGTGCGTACATTGGTCAACGGAAACATAGTCACCAGCCAGAATAACCGCTATGGTATTAAAGACTTTGGAAATAAGCGCATTTTCCCATATATCGACCAGCAGGATGCCTTTGATAACATCACCAGGGTAAACGCCCGTACCATTTATGATTATGCGCCTTCAACACAGCCCGGGGTAGCTGATGGGTTTATGATAGGAAAGCCTTATTCCATTACTACGCTTAAAGGCTATAAAGTGTCTATTGATTTTGGCGATCCTCCTGTGTACATTGTTAACCAATTAGAAAAGACCGTTCAACATTTCAGCTATCCCAATTTCCTGATGATCCCCATAGGCGGCTCGCCGCTTCCTTACCACCGGCGCTTCCAGCCCGGCCAAATCAGCACTACCCAAATCCGGAATGGTGACGGGGAATACACCCGTACCGCCTCATTCCGGTATGATGATAATCACGGATGGCTGATTAAAAGCGTACAGGATCCCGGCACCGCTCACGAGGTACAGACCACCTATACCTATAACGGCTTTGGCAATCTTGTTAAGCAAAGAATAAACGCAACCGGCCTGCCCGCTTCAGCGGAAATTTACCAATATGATCCTACGCAACGGTTTGTAACGCATCGTTTTAATGAAGCTTACCCAAACCTGCAATATTTCAGCAGCTACCATCCTGTAACGGGCAATCTTTCCTCCACGATAAATCCCGAATACATGGCCACCTTATATACCTATGATCCCCTTAGCCGCCTTATCCATACGTCCACATCGTGGGAACCTGATGAAGGCGCCGAATATCTTCTTCTGGATGCCGGCGCCCCGGCTTCCGCTCAGTATATGATCCGAGGCTATAATGATATTACCGAATGGTTCCGCTATTATGACCGTCTCGGCAGGCTGGTGCGCAGCAGAGCTATAGGCTATAACGGCCCGGATCTCCTGCAGGATTTCTTTTATAACACTATCGGTCAGCAATTCAAAGAAACACTCCCTTATTATGAGGGAGAACCACAATTTCAGACCTACTACTATCACGATTCTTATGGCCGGCTCACCCTACGTGAGGACCCCAACGGAACAACAACTTATAGTTATGCTTCCAGCTCCGGCGGAGTAGGAACGCAAAATTACGACACTTATACCATAACAGTAACCGATCCTTCAGGCTATACAAAGAAAACCATTACCGATGCTGCGGGAAGAATGATCCGGTCGCAGGATCCCGGCGGCGAGCTGCGTTATACCTACCACAGCAGCGGCGGGGTAAAGCAAACATCTCTAAACGGCAGCCCCGTAGTAACCAACACGTATGATGCATTCGGAAGGCTTAAAACCGTTACCGATGCCAACTACGACGGCAGCTATGTTTATGCCTACAATGCCTACGACCAGGTGACCAAGCGGAAAAACCCTAAAGGTGTGACCTCTTATTTCTTCTATGATCTCCTTGGTAACCTGACCAAAAAAACGACTTCGGAAGGCGATTATATATACACCTATAATTTCCAGCCCGGGCAGAATGCGCTTAAGCTTACGCAGATTTCCGGCCCTCAGGAGGGCGTATCCATCAGGTACGATTACGGCTACGGCAGCCGGCTCAATTACGAAGAAAGAACTATCGGTGATGAGGTTTTCCATACCTCCTACACCTATGACTCCTATGGCCGCATGAGAACACGTACTTTCCCCAATGGGGTTGCTGTAAGATATTACTATAAGTTCCATGAAGGCTCTCTTCAGGCGATCGGGCGCCCGGACGACTCCTGCATCTGCGGGTCACTCCCCGGTGTATATACCCCGGCCTATATCTATTCGGCAACTGAAAAAAATGCTTTCGGCCAGATCACTCAATTTGGCCATGGTTCCCAGTTCTATTCCGGGACGGTACAGCCCGGCCAGCCGCTGAATACCCGCTTCTGGAGCAATAATGATTATAGCCCCATCGGTCTTTTAACGAGCCAGCATACCGTTAAGCCCGCAACGAATATGTCGCCCGGCATCCTGCTGCGCCATTATCAGTACAGTGTCATCCCATCGGGACTATTAGTGCGGCGTAAAGATGTAAAATACAATCTGCAGGAAGATTTCAGCTATGATAATGCACTGCGGCTCAAACAAGCGCAGGGGCAAAACCTCAACCCGCCGCCCGTGTTACAGCCTCCGTTTCTGATTATGAATTATTCGGCAAACGGTAATATGGAGGATAAATCCGATGCCGGCACTTTCGCTTACGATCAGGCCAACCGGGTTACGGAGATCAATCCATACGTCAATATACCGGGAGCCACGCAATCGGTAAGCTATACTCCTTTTGATAAAGTAAGCACTATTTCGGAAAACGGCTACATAGCCAAATTCAATTACTGGCCGGACGAAGAAAGGGCCGTAATGCGCATAGGCAATGAAGATGCAGAGCGTACCGTGTATTATGCGCCGGATTATGACAGGATCGTTACCGAAGAGGGCGTACGCGAGCTGTGCTATGTGCGGGGGCCGGAGGGCAATATTGTAGCTATTATAGAAAACCAGGACGGCACGGAACATACTTATTATGTGCTGACTGACCATCTTGGCAGCATTACCCAGGTATTCGATGACGCCGGCAATATGCTGGAAGAAAAGAGCTTTGATGCCTGGGGGCGCCCCCGCCGGCCTAATACCTGGGGGCCTTTGGCTCCTGTCGGGGTGAGTCTCGGCTGGGACAGGGGCTATACCGGCCATGAGCATATACCCGAGTTCGGCATCATCAATATGAACGGCCGGCTGTACGACCCGCTTATGGGCCGCATGTTCAGCCCCGACCCCTATATCATGGGGGCGGATAATACGCAGGGCTATAACCGTTATACTTATGCGCTGAATAATCCGTTGAGCTATACCGATCCGAGCGGGAATATAGCCTGGTTTGTGCCAGTAATAATTGGCGCTGTCGTGGGTGCTTATATGGGAGGAAGCACGGCGAACGGTACGTACAACCCCGGACAGTGGGACTACAATAGTGGCAGGACTTGGGGCTATATGGCGGGTGGTGCTATTGTGGGCGGCATTTCAGGAGGTATTGGTGGTGCTATAGCCTCGTCAGGCATACCAATGGCTAACACGTTTGGAATAGCGGGAGCATCTTTTGTAAACTCGCTTGGAACGGCTATATATACAGGAGGAATGACAGATGTAAGCGTTAGCTTTGGAGTAGGAAGTTACAATTTTACCAAAGGTTCATTTAGAGGCTTATGGGATTGGGGTAATTTAAGCACAAGCGAAAAAATTGGTTATAGTTTGGGTGCGCTGGCGAATTTACAGGATATAGTAGCGGGATTCCACGGAATTACAGGATCATATAAAGCCGAATATGGTGATGTTGACCATGCAAGATTTGGAGGACAGTATAATGATGGGAAAAACACTCACAATATTGATATTTCTGTTGCTCACGATCCGGCTCCGGATGGAGCATACAAGTATACTGGAAATAATAATTTAGTTAGCAATTTAGATTATGCCAGATATTGGGCTACAAAAACAGTTGAGGGTAAATACTATGACATTTTGGGTAAAAAATTCTTACCACCGTTGGAACTAAATAATGTAAACGGGAAGTGGTTGAGTACAATAACAGGCAGAATTAAAGCCGGAAACGGCTTGTGGGGAATAGGGAAGCTAAAATACGGAACAAGTATGTTCGGGTGTCAAAGCCATGTTGCCCATGCCTTGTGGGGAGTGGGTGTACCAACCTTACCAATTAATTTTCACCCGTTTGTTTTGTATGGTCAACTATGGCTAAGGCAAGCTGGCATTTATGCTTCGCCAATGCTAATTAATCATTAAAACGAAGCTATAAAATGAAAATGGGTTTACTTTCCGCATCTCTGATATTATTAAATTTATCAGTTGGTGCACAGAAAAATGAAGCAAGTAGTATATTATGTGGCGATAAATACAGGGGATATTTGCAGATTAGTACTGACACTGCTTATTTTAAATTCAGGCAGTTTGACAAACCCTCTTATTTCACCGCTTTTGATACGCTGATTAGAAAGAATGACACATTATATCAAAGTGCTACAAAAGACTTAATTATCAAGGATAAATGTTATTATTTATTTTTAAAAAATGCTTCGAAAGAAAAAAAAATTGATTTTCACTCTGCCAATGCAAAAGAATTGCGGAGATGGAACTATGCACATAACATTGATGAGATAAATAGGCATATTGAAAAAATAAACGAGCGTAAGCATTATTATTTGAATAATAATAATAAAATGTATCAGGAAATGAAAGAAGATCTGGATAAACTTATTGATCTTAGTAATAAACTTAGTCCAAATGAATTTAAGATAGAATTTAGCAACTTTTTAAAACAATATTTGATTGACAGATGAGAAGTTACTTTTAATAAAAATGGGGAGTACATGTGTTATGGAAGTAAGAATTACCATGTTGCCCATGCCTTGTGGGGCGTGGGTGTACCAACCTTACCAATTAATTTTCATCCGTTTGTTTTGTATGGGCAATTATGGCTAAGGCAAGCAGGAATTTATGCTTCACCAATGCTAATAAACCGATAGGAGATGAATAGTATTCGATATTATATACTGCTGTCAAGCATTTTATTTTTATTAAACTTTAATACTGTAAATGGGCAATCTTCTAAAAAGGATGCCGTTTCGTTTTATAGTAAATTAAATGAAATCAAGGTTGCAGACGTTAAGAAAGGTAAGCATTTAGAGGTTGCTAACGAATTATCGGCAGATAGATTTGTTCAGTATTATCTTGAAACAGGAAAGAAAGTTCAGAGTAAAAAATATGGCGATTATATTTTATTTGAGGAATTATATAAGGATTCTCTGTTTACCTATTTTGGTCGGACATATACCTATGGTTTGATTGATTTTATTAAAGTGCCAAACCAAGAATTACCATCTGTTGGTTTTATAAAATTAGACGGACAAGAGCTTCGTAAACTGTTCATTAATGAAGTTATTCCACAAGAAGATAAAAATCGTGTTACTCGTAAAGATAAAAATTGTACTTCAGGGTTTTATTCCAAAGATTTTATATACAGCTATATTAAAGGCACTGATGAAGTAGAGATAATATGCCATTGGAAAATTAAATGTGATTTTCTATATAATATAATTAACAAAAAGTATGTAGTAAGATACAATATTGATAAGAAAGAGTTTGTACAGCAAAAGAGCAGAAAATGAAGTGCCAAAGGCACGAATTTATTTTCTTACACAAATTCGAAAGCTACAACATACAATGTAAACTCTAAAGCTATGGGCAGTAATTAAAGGCGGGCTTAGCTTGAACTTGGGAGGAGGTTCGGCATTAAAGTATGGTTATCCTTGGGATGGAGGTATGAGGGTAAGCCCTACACCATATATTCAAGGAGCCATCTTACAAGAATTAGATATCCCTTCATATAAACCTGGAAGCTCTGCAGATATAAAATCATTAGACATAGAGGATTTAAATCACAGCTTTCCAAAAATTATAGATAACAATATACCTAATTCGACCGTATATGCCAAAATGAATGGAGATGGATCATATATTTCTATATATAAAATTGATGGGAGCTATAGAGGCGTTGATGGCGTTTTTGAATGGATAATACAAAATGGAGAAATTGTTCACAGAGCATTCATTCCTGGCGGATCATATTTAAATCCACTCCCGAATCAATGGCCCAATCCATCAGTCAGTATCCCTAAATGGTAATTTCTTTTATAAATGCGTATTGATTATAAACATATTAATTCCAAAAATTATTTTGAAATCTATTGCATCATTATGCTAGGGCTAAGAGCTGATGTTTTTTCCTTACAAGAAGTAGAAGAATTTTCAGAATATTTATTACATAAAAATTTGGAAGAAAAATATATTCATTTGGAAATATTAAGTAAGAATTATGAAAACAAAGAGCAAATTATAAATATCATTATGGATGGCTTGAACATTAGCGGATATCATTGTCATCCCAAACCGGGGTACTTGCTTTATATACTGTTTAACACGTATGGAAATTGTAAAATTGAGCATACCGCTCATTTATTTTATTCTTTAAATATTATAAAAAACAATTCAAATGTCAGCAATATAGAATTAATTTTTTTTAATAAGATTATTGATGACTATGAATTATATAAAATTGGTGTTGAAATTGATTTAGTCAGGTTGCAAAATCTTATTGATATTTTTTTGAAACAATATGATTGTTATAATATTAAAAACTTTAAAGGTTGGGGAGAAATAAACAATAATATAAATAATAATTTATATAAAATATATAATAATTTTATAAAATAAAATACCCGAAGCACTTAAGTAAAACCTACAACAACACAGATTTACTGAAGCCTTTGTAGATGAAAATTTTGAAACTATATATAATAAGCTAGCTACGATAATATTCAAGCAGGTTCTTTTATAAACAAAACCGGCCAAACTATCCGATGGATAAAATCCGAAAATACACAATATATTTTTCGTATCAGCCCAACTAAAGGGCCAACAATGAATGTTCAAGTAGGGGAATTGCCAATCTGGAAATATCGATTTAAATAAAACCTATGAAATATATAGAAGCTACTTCAAATCAATTTGATAAAGCAATATCTCTTATCCCTGGCTCTATGCAGGAAGGCTTTTCAACCTTTGTAAAAAATAAGAATGAATCAATTCATATTATACCCTTATCATTTTCTGTCTCTTCCCACAAGACATCTAATTTATTATCGTATATGGTCAGTATGCTCAATATGGATGGTTTTATTATTCCTCTCGACTACAGTTTCATGTATTTTGATAATCTTATTCCAATTATTGTGGTGGAAAAAACAGATAGCACTGGTACTATTGATGAAATTTGGAATACAAAAATTATAAATCATTCTATTCCAATATATAATATTGTACCCTGTTTTGCAATTGTTTTTGATGGCAATATGCTTTTTATTGAAGATGAAGAAACAAATTATTTGTATTTCATATACAATAGCACCTATATCAACACCAATTTATTAAAAAATATTATTTCAGCTATTCCATTGATGAGAAAAGCCGACTATCAATTTAATAAAAACTCCCTACCATTATTAGATAAGTTTTTATTTAGTGATGTATAATAGAATTTAAACCTAATAAACTCTGGAGTGCGGGGCAGTTGATCATATCGAATGGCACTTTTTTAGAAGTCCTGTCACAGGACAAATTGGCACTTCAAATAATTTATTAAATTTGCTTAGGCAATATGGATTTGAAATCATTATACATTAATATATGGGTATTTATTTTGAAGAGGAACCTTTATTGAAACCGTTTGAGGAATTAACTGGTAAAGAAGCGAAAGCTTATTTTGAATGGTTTTTAAGCTATATTCCTAAAGCAAACGAGCAGATTAAACACGAGATTGACAATTATTTAAAGGAGGACTGGAAGCCAGATTTTAGTTTGGCTTCAATAGAAGTGATCAGCAAGTGGTTATATGATACTACCTATTATAGAGAAATATCTGTTGAAGAAATTGATGAGGAAATTCGTATCTGTAATTACCCGACTCACATTGCTGATGCAGTTAAAAGCTATCGTAAAAGAACACCTGTTGAGGTTGCTTGGAGACACAGATGTACAGGCATTTATTTTGGAGAAATGTTAAAGAATAATGTGAGCGGTATCCTCGAATGGAAATATATAAAAAAACCTAAGAGCGATATTTATTTCCATCAACCTGTATTGGTAAGAAAAGATGTTGCTATAGACAAGTATCCTGCGTATGGAATTATCTCTAACACCACAAGCCAAATGCTACGACAAAAAGACCCATTAGGCATTCTGAACAGGTATAAACATTGGGAGCGGTTATTGACAGATGGAAGCGGATTTGTTTTCGATAGTTTTTATAATAAAACACCTGATGAGTTAAAAAAGCATTTAAAATCTATACCATATTAAAAAAAACAAATAAAAGACATAAATGAGAAAGGTAAAAAATAACCCGATACCCCGTGTGCCCGATGAGATGATAAAAAATGAAGCCACAGGGGCTATAACCCAAGTAGGCGAGGTAAAGCATTTTCTATAGGCAAGAACAGTTCAATACACCAATCAGCTGAAAGATTTTATCAACTATGCTAATTAAAATCAAATAGACTTTAAGCTATACATTCCACACGGTGTAAAACTTACTCTGGGTTTACAAAATGCGATTAATAATTCCTCAGATGGCAGCTCAATTAATATACATTATTGGTTTATAATACGGTTACAAGAGAAATAGCTGGTATTAAATTTACAACTCCCCCTTATTATTCAAAATTCCCGAGTACGTATTATTGGAATATAAAAAACTAATTAAAGAATGATTATAAAATGCATTGACAATACAGGTAAAAACCTGCCGGCAGAGATTAAAAATGTAAAAGGATATTCCGAAAACACGACATTTGAAACTATAACAATTAATAAATTGTACAATGTGTATGGAATAGGCTTTTATAATAATAATTTCTGGTTTCTGATATGCGAAGACCATTATAACGGCAATTATATTAATTATCCTATATGTATGCCTAGTATTTTGTTTGAAATAGTGGATATCCGGCTTTCTTATTTTTGGACAGTCAGGCAAAAAAAAGAAGATATGCAAACAATATTAGAGTTTGGTATGAAAAAAATACTATATGAGGATGGGTTCTATTTTCGAATATTAGAAGGTGCGGCTAAGGAAGTAGATTTTTTTAAAAAGTATAAAGAAAAAATTGATAAAGAGATATTCTATCAGCAGGGTTATTAAAAATAGTCCCCGCTCACCGTAGTGTTCAAGCGGATGTTGGGCATTCTATGTTAAAAACCAAATAATCAGGCGGCAAATTTTTGAGTGTTAACAAAAGGGGTTTTTCGATTGATGACAGCGAAAGCCCTGGCTATAAGTTTGCAGCGAATAGCATTAAGTATGAGCATTTTATTTTTGCCTTCTTCTACTTTTCTTTCAAAATATTTTTTCATTTCTGCATCATGCTTTTTGAATGTTAGCGCTGCTAAATGAATGGCTGACTTGAGCCGTTTCTGCGCAAAATGACTCACTTTGGTTTTCCCTTTTATGCTCGTTCCGGATTGATATTCGAACGGGGCTATTCCTGCATAACAGGCAAACTGTCGCCAGTTGTCAAATGAGGTGAAACAGCGGGTATAGCTTATTAAGAGCCGGGCTGTTTGCGGACCGATACCGGGGATGCTTTGCAGCAGGGTCATTTGCTCGTTCATGGTCTCATTGCTCCGGGTAAGGGTTGCCAAAGATTCTTCTATATCCGTTAACTGCTTTTTCAACTGCCTGATGGTTTTGTCATTGTTTTTACGAGTGGAGTTACAGGTCTTTTTAGGGAAATAAGGCAGGGTTTCCTTCGTTGACTCAAACATTTTGATGGCTGCAACCAGCTTGTCTCGTTCTGAGAGCAACAACCTGAGTTCTTGCAGATCTTCTTCAGGCAAGTGAGAAAGCCTGACTTCATGAATATGGGTAAACACGTAATTGACAATGTCTTTAGCATCTGCCTTGTCAGTCTTTCCTCTTTTTAGCCCTCTGCTTCTTTTAATATGAATGGCAGGAACAACCGTATAATCAAGCCTCGATTCTTCCAGCACGTAGCATAAGGGCAAACCATAAACACCTGTGTCTTCCATGCAGAGAATGATGTTTTCCGCAATTACTGTTTTTAAGAATTTACGGATGGACTTTTCATCATTACTGATGCGTTCGTGTTTCATCTCTTTGGGGTGGTCTGCACAAAGCAAACAAATATCAAGGCTGTTTTTAGAGATGTCAACACCTGCATAAATTGCATACTTTTTCATACTTTTGATTTTAAGGACAACAAATAAGGTTGTGTGCATTAAAGCCTTTAATAGACCTTTAAGTCTAACATTCTATTTGATGCTACAACCCCGAAAGGAAGGGCAGAGGACTAATGCCCAACATAAGTCAAAAAACTTAGCGTAGTCTGTAGTTCACCTCTGCTTTCCTTTTGAAATTTACTATTTTTCAACTAAAGAACAAAGTAAAGGCATAGTCTCTGACTCATATCTTTGATTTCATTAAAACAGGAGCTAATGGCAGCAATCTGATCTCTGACTAAGCACATCAATCAGATGATGCTGTAACGTAGGAAAGCCTGCCTTTAGTTTTCTTTTCCAAAGCCACAATAGTACTTAAGCATATCTGCATTTGTCCGGATAATGCTGTATAAAACCATGAGAAAAGGCTGCTGAAAAGAATCCTTTATTTTTTCACCACAAAATTCATTGTATTA
>Ga0206106_100289_pt1 | contig 58929 bp, 38 predicted proteins | sample 1B1ome_FD_148677 | JGI IMG/M metagenome (GOLD analysis project Ga0206106, IMG submission 148677) | Enriched microbial communities from leaf-cutter ant dump, University of Wisconsin, Madison, United States - 1B110A | ecosystem: Environmental > Terrestrial > Nest > Insects nest > Nest dump | place... | reverse complement strand
AGCTCATTTTGATGCGATTTGCGCCTTTGCTTCGGTGTCATTTGTTATGAGGCAATGAATCCCCCTCTTTTTCACTCCCCGGTGTCATTTTGACTTGAGGCAACACGGTGTCAGCGTCGGCAAGTGGCTTCTCTGATTCTATGGAAATGATTCGATGGGTTTTGGCTTTGGGTACAGCAGTCGCGATCTTCTGCTGCATGGCATATCTTTCTCCCCCGCTTTCATGGGGGACTGCTATCGGGTGTGCGTTGGTTGCTGGTAGAATCCTTTCGTTTCGGGCGGCTCCGAATCGAAGACGACGGGTAATTGCCCGCCTTGGGGGCTTGAGTTGGACGCGGGAAGACTTCTGCCGAGGATGGCTGATTACTGGAGATACCGGTTCGGGCAAGACCCGTTCCGGAATCACCCCCTTGCTCTATCAGGTCTTCAAAAATGAACCGGGATGGGGCGGGGTCTGCATTGATGACAAGGGACTCTATTGGGAGACTCTTTCCGAGATGGCCCGGCATTTCGGACGGGAAAAGGACTTAATTCTTCTCCAGATTCGTCCCGATAACGCCCCGCTGACTTGGGAGCCGACGCATACCTACAATCTGACTTCCGATAGGGAAGTCCCTTTTGGGACATATGCCAAGTTTATCGTGGATACCGCGACCAGTCTTGGACAGCAGGGTGATAAAGGGTTTTTCAAGAATCAGGCCCAGACGCATATCGGGAAGGCGTTGGAAACACTTTATGAAATTGAAGCCGACGTGACGCTTGAGAATATCTACCATCTGCTTTCCGACAAACGGGATACTGAAGACGCCTTGAAGTATCTCTCCAAAGGGCCCCTCACCGAGAGGCGAAAGGAGTTGATCGATCATTTCCGGAATCGATACCTCAATCAGCCTCCGGAGCAGCTTGGTGGGGTACGCGAGACGATCGCCAACTACCTGCAATACTTCCTGACGCCGGAGATGACGCAGGTGTTCTGTCCGGCGGAAAACACGTTCGAGTTTTCCGAGATCGACCGGGGAAAGATCATCTGCGTGGCAATGCCACAAAAATTTCAGGCCGAGCGACGGTACGTGAACACGTACCTGAAGATGCTCTTCTATACCCACGTTCTCCGGCGGTTCGATAAACCAAAGGAAGATCGGAAAGATGACAATCTTCTCATCCTCTGGGCCGACGAAGCCCAGCGGTTCATGACTGCCGCCGAGGAAGGCATGAGCGACTATAACTGCGTGGATGTCATCCGGGAGGCCCAAGCGACGGTGGTGGCCGCCGCGCAGTCGTCCACATCGTTCATTCCCCCCTTGGGGCGGGAGAAGGCACGGGTGCTAACCCTCAATTTGCGAAACCGGATGATCTTCCGGGCCGCCGACGAGGAGGGAGCCATTGAGAGTGCAGACTTCATCGGGATTAAGACGGTGGTCAAACGCTCATGGGGCGTTTCGGGCGGACAAACCAATCGCTCCTTCAGTGAGATGGAAGAACACAAGGTCAAGGCATCAAAGCTGCGGAGCCTCCGGAAGCATCATTGCGTGCTCATCCACTCCGAACAAGGGTTCAAAAAGACGGTGCTTCCGCCAATTGAACCCGATGGAACAGTTTGTACGTGGTTCAAAAGATAGAATCCGAATAGACATGTCCGATGAGTTCGCAGTTTATATATCATTCGATAGGTTCATCTTTTCTCTCTTGATTAATATCATGTCTAGATAAAAACTCGGTTGTCTCTGTTTCAATCCATTGATGAAGATCCATGCCTTGTTCTGGAAGGCGCGTTAGAGCTTCCTCTCTGAAAACGCGAATGTCTTGTTTGAATTCCCAGTCATGCAAACGTTCATGCCGTAACCGAGCAACCTGATCTATAATTCGAGCGGTGAGAGAATCTCGTGGAGAGCTTATCCGGGCCAAACGGTGCGCCAACGTAGACCATTGAGTTTCCGACAATTTACGACAAGGTTGGGCGAAGTCCATTGCAACCTCAGGGCTAATTACCCAAGACTTATTCAATTCTTGGTGAGCCAAGTTTATCAATAGTTTATCCCATGTCAATAATATCCAAGATTCTCGCGCCTGATTAGCCCTAGCTTCAATGTGCCCTAATGCTTCTATGTCGTGCCTGCGAAGAATATCGGACTTTGTCCTGTTATTCTCCAAAATCATCCAATCGTGTGCTTTTTCCATTTCGCCCTTTCTTTCCGGTAAAGTGCGAGACATAGATTGAAATAGAACGCCATAATCATTAAACGCCTCTTGCATATCGGGCATTACGAGGCGCACAATGTCTTTCCACGGCTTGCTTTGCTGAAGTCGTGAAAATGCTCTACTTGAGAAAATTTCTAGAAACTGATTCAATGATGGGGGGGTCTTTCGCCCTTCATTTTTTAACGCATAATAAAATGCAATGAATGCATTATCAGATTGACTAAGGGCTTCCGTAAAATCCGAGTCCGCCTCAATGGATTCATATCGAAACGCACGAAGCAAGTGGGATGCGCATTCTTCAAGATGCCCATCTGATATATAAGCATCAGCACCTAAACCACGAAGGGTTTCCACCGCCCGACTACTAAGTGCATAAAGATACTCGTCAACAGATTCAGTTCTACTAGCGCATAAGAAAGGTATTGCTACAGAAGCATCTAGCAAGAGAAAAACTTCGCTCCATGAACTCGCACCTATAGCACGGGAACTCTGAAGCGGATTCTGACCTTCCAATGCTGCAAAGACAGCCGTCCTAGTCAGTTTCGCGATGACTTCTCGATCTCTAGCCTCTTCAACCATTTTGCCGATTGCTGCGCCAATTCCCTTTAGGGGAACCCCTGCATTTTGTAGCAAGTCGCGCAACTGTTGTTTCGGGTTTACCGAAACGCTAATCCACTCTCCTTTTAAAATTTGAGATCCGGCAGACCGTAAACCTTCCAATTGCTCCTGAATAAACAGTTGAGCCAAAAGGGATGTTGCTTGTTCGGCCTGCTCTTCTGACCAATGGCCCCCAAAATCCTTCACCAGAACACTCTGAGCCCCTACTAAAAGATGCCAATCACCTAGATAAAGACGTTCAGTCTGCTCTAATGATTTAGCCGTATCATTCGACAAAGATAAAAGATTAGTACTTCCATCACGGATGATTTTTCGCTCACTTAGTAGGTGTTCCAATCTTTTATTAACCAATTGCTTTTGTCCGGATGCACTGCCTAGAAAACCAAGAACGCCATTTACCAATCCCTCACGACTAATAGGCTGCCTATCTCTGCATACTACTAAAACAGTGTCCGAATAAATTTCATTTCGATGATTAAAGCGATCTGCGCTCAAATTTGTATAAACACATAGGGCTATCTCCGGGATTTGTGGCCTCTTCCGGGATGCTCCTTCACCAATTGCGGCAAGAAATTCCTCGTGAAGGCTGGCTCCTGAGATAAGCTCTGCAAGCTTCTTTCCTTCGAGAACGGTTGCACTTAACCCTGTTTCTTTTGTAATTTTATTCTCTAGAGAAGTTACTTTAATTTGCTCGTGAACCCTATTTGTGCAAAAAAAGAACCTATTTATACCATGGCTTATTTTGCACTTTTTAGCATCTTCAAGAGCCTTTTCATCCCATTTTTGCAGCTGAATTGTATCCTGGATTCCAAGGCGCAACTTCTGTCCATTCGCCGTGAACGTATACCAATCAGATCCACCATCGCCTTTACCATCCACATTTATCGATGAAAGATCAAATATCTCTTTCAAAATCATTTGGATGACGTTACGAAAATTGTGACGACTCAAGTTGATCAATCGATTCTGAATTTCTTCGGTATCCATATAAATTAATTCTGAGAGTTTGGATTACAACCTAATCCAATGGCAATAGAAAACTTCTCTTCCATCCATTGCAACCAGATTAAAAAATGGGACTGGGACGCTTATGATTAACCGGTTTAGAACTAATGCCGCTAAGCAAAAACGTGGTGGTCGGGTAAAATTTCTATACAAAGGAACGAGAAAATCCTTTAAATGCCGATGGTTCAGGCATTTAAAGAAAAATTAGGCGAAGAGACCCTATTGGTGAGACGCATCGCGGATCTGATTGATTGGAGCGCGGTCGATCTCGGGTGTCTTGAGGAATCCGCCCATCAAGGGCCACGGCAAAAACTCCTGGGTTGGCAAATTATCGTTGGCTTGGTGGCGCGGTGCTTGCATGTTCAAGGTGGGCTTGAGCAAGTCATCCGCCGCTATTTCGGAGTTTCAATCAGTAGCTCGGCCTTGAGTCAACGCCGCCAGAAAATGCAAAGCGAACCCTTTCTTACCGTGATGGGCCACGCCTTAAAACCGATGGCAGAGCTTGAGCGCCATCCAAGTAGCTTTTTCGGAGGCTATCGCCTGGTTGGCATTGATGGCAGTCAATTTAACCTTGTTAATACCGCCGAAATCAACGCAGAGGTTCGAAAAACCCGCACCCGACGGGGAGATGCAGCGTTTGCAAAACTTTCCATGAGCACGTTGGTGGAATTAGGCACTCATGCACCGTTGGCAGTCGCGATGGAAGGTGGGTCCTTACGTGAGAGCGCCCTGAGTGCTCAACTTTGGGAGGCATTGCCACCACGGAGTCTTCTGATCCTGGATCGGCTCTATGGGCAGGCCCCTTTTCTCCAAAAGCTTCAGAGAGAACTGCCAGTCAAAGAGGGTCATTTTCTGGTACGGGTTCAGGAAAGGCTAAAGATGAAAGTGTGCCAAACCTTTGAAGACGGCAGTGCTCAGGTGGAAATCACTCTCAAAGAGGCAGGCAAGGAGCGTGATGAAGACTCCTTGCCAGCCGAGAAGGATTCAGAGCCACAGCTCAGAAAACGGGGGCGGCCTACCAGTAAATCACCCAGTACAATCAGTAAGCTGAAGGTACGAGAAGTTCGAGGAAAAATCTTTAGTCGCAGCCGTCAAGAGTGGATTGATATCCGGTTATGGACAAGCCTCAGTGAACAAGAAGCCAAAGCCGCCGAGTTACTCAAGCTTTATGCAAAACGCTGGGAACAGGAGCTCTTTTATAAAGAACTCAAGTTGGGAGTCAACCAAGGCAACCTGCTCAAAAGCCAGCGATTGGAAATGGCCTTTCAGCAGATCGCTGCCTTGATGATCGCCTGTTCCTTACTGGCCGAAGAACGTTTAGCTGTAGCTGACCAAGCGGGAGGCGAAATCCAACAGCAAGCAGCCATCCGTATCAGTTTGAGCGTGTGCAAAGAGCATATAATGGCCCTGTTTTTGGTTTTACAAGCTGGTAAAGGCTTGATGAATGCAGGGGCGCAGGCCGAACTGGTGCGTCGAGTACGCCAGCAAATCGCCGACTTCGCTCTGCCCCCTCGTCGTTCCCGATCTTGTCAGAGAAAGGTGCGCCAACCTGTGGGAAAATGGCACAGAATGTTCCAACCCACCTCGATTTCCTCACCCCTCGATTTCCAAGTTTCTCCTATTGCTTAGCGGCATTAGGTTTAGAACGGCTCGCGAAAAATGGGAGGAAATTGGTGCAACAGCATTCAGCATTTTATTGAGAATGTTCTGACACCGAGATCGACAAAAATCAATCAACATTGCGCCTGTTTGGGCGCAATGATGGTCTTTTCTCATGTTTAGATCGGAGAGCTTCCGCTTTTTCATCGCGGAGCACCCCGACCCATGCTAAAGAGAAACGGCAGAACCACAGAGGAAACCGGGCAACTCAACCTGTTCGATTTTCTATCCACCTCAGACGCCGCGAACGGCGGTCCTTCACCTTTCAAGCGTAACCTGATGCTACCTTTCAGGATCTTTCTGCAATGGGCAGGTAAGCGGCTGGATCAGGATCTCCTGTGGATCACGCCCTCCGTGATGCGTTGCACCTACGCCACACACTTGCTCAAAGACAAAGCCACCCGTAGCGACGTGGCCCGATGGATGGGAGTCTCCGAATCCATCGTGGCCAAGTACTACACCCCGCGCAAAAGAAACTCTCGTGATTCTTCGTCGCCGCTGCGATCCATCAGACGCTGATTGATCAATGGTTTCTGTTCACGAAATCGCATGAGTTCATGGAACCGTGAACATGCGATTTTTCGTGAACATCTACATCTGACACTGAGCCGATGACAGATTCTTGATTCCGATGAGCTACGAAGGAGGGAGAAGGAAATAGGTCTGGATCGCAGATCGGAGCTGTGCGGGTTGGAGACTTCTGCCAACGGTATTCTTGATGGAGCTGAGGATGGCGGGCCATTCCGGTGAGTTTTCTGGAAATGCAGTAAGAAATTCATCCAGGTCGGCACGGATAGAATCTGGTTGTTCGACGGTGGTATCTCCGGGGAGAGTGGCGGCAAGACGGAAAACGTCAGCACGGTGCTTGGCGATATCCTTTGCATCAATGGCTTCACCAGCTTGTTTGCGGTTGCTTAAATCCAACCATGCCTTGGCTTTGAGCGGGATGAGTGCCGCTGCCGTGGCAAAAGGGATGCCATCCCTCACTTCGTGATGCTGACGAATCAGGTGGTAGTAATCGTTATCGACCAGAATAGCGGAAAGGCTGTGATCGGCTTCACTCATCGGAATAGGGACGATGGTTTGATCTTCGATCAGCGAAATGCCCTCCGGGAGACGGCTGAAAATTTCCAGCATCGTGGGAAAGCGATCATCGGCTGGTTTGGAAAAGCGGTACAGGATCGGGGGGCCGCCTTCGCTGCGCTGCCGAATGGCATAACCTCCTTCCTTAATAAACGCTCGCATGGTAGCCACGAAATCATCCGTAACCGCTTCCAGAATCAGGACGATGTCGAAATCGCGGGTGGCACGGAAGGTCATGCCCAAGCTGCTGAACCATTCGTCGCAGGCCGCTCCTCCAATCAGAACCAGAGAATCCGGGAAGTCCCGGAAGCGTTCGCGGAAGATATCAATGCCTTTTATCATGGTCAGGAGGAGAATGCGCTATCGAGCACGGTTTGAAGTTGCTGCTGCACGCGGTCATCAGGATCGCCGCGCAAGGTCAGGAAGAGCGAAAGCGGGTCCACGGTGGGACCGTTGCTGAGAAGGGCGGGCGAATAACTCCATTCTTCCAAACGGGCATTCGCCTCTTCAGGAGTATCAGCCAAGTGGAATGCTCCCTTTTTCAGCAGGGAGCGGAAGGGATCCCGATGCACCGCCCAGGTCGGGACAGGATCGTCCTCCATCATGGTCGAGCGACTCAGGGCCGTATAGCCCGCAACCAAGGCTGCGGGGGCCGGATGACTCCAACGAATCCAATGCGACTTTTTGGCCGGGGAAGTGAAGAGAAGCAGTGCTTTGTCCCAAAGCTCCCGGCCAGTTGCGGTAAACTCAATCACCACCGAGCGGGCGACTTTCGTGGTTTGGCAGAGAGCATTGCTCTCCCATTCATCTTTGACCCGAGTCACCATCATGGCCGAGTATCCCGTGAGTTTGGCGATCTCCCTTAAGGGAAGCCCTTGGAGCGACTGCCTCAACAGGTGATAAATCAGGATACACTGGGCTGCTGGGGTAAAAGGTTGGCCCGTATCCGGCCCCGGAGCGGTAAAACGCTCCCGCAGGTCTGCCATCAGGAAGGGCATGAAGAGTTGACTGCCAGGGACGATAAAAGGAGTACCGGCCCGCACCATCCGGTTCCTCGTCGAAGAGGTTGCCCGTGGAATGACCAGCGTGACAGGTTGGCCGAGTTTCCCGCTCAAGATTTTGGCATGGGCCGCGTATTCACCGGGGGAGCGGGGTTCCCTGTTATCCTTCTCGACCGCCAGAAGGCAATTTTGTCCAAAAATCTTCGTCTGGCATAAACGGTAACCCTCCCGAAGAAACAAGGGCAGACGGCTCTGCTCCATTCCAGAAAGATTCCCGAGAGGGAGTTCATTTCCGGTGATGGTTCCCAAGTAACGGGTGAGACGTTTTTTCAAGCTCGACACGAAGATAACATGGAGATGAACGATAAATCCGTCAAGCTTATCGTTCAAAACCGCGTTACATTGAAGGATATCCGCGCCGTGCTTTCTTCCGGAAGGAAAGATTTTACAAAATCAATTTGGGATCGATTTCCACCTTCATCTCCTCATCCTGATGGAATTCGGTCACCTTCTTCTCCAGCTTTGCCTTCTCGGCTTGCAGGGCTTCCTCCCCGCGCTTCTTTTGCTCCTCCTGAGAAGCGGCACCCAACGCCCGTTCCTCTTCCACGTCAGGGTTGAAAGAGTCAGGGAAGGCACGGGAAACCTCACCTTCCACCGTGTCGTTCGGATCGAAGAAGGAATCCCCCTTTAGTTGGAGCAACTGTACCTTTCCGATCCGGGGAGGACGTTCACCACGATTAATTCTCACCGCCGCTGCTTCCAGTGATGCGGCATCTATCAGGGTTTTCTGCTTTGGATCACCTTCCTGATTCATCGCGATGACCACCCATTTATCGTCGGTATGACGGGTGGCCCAAAGCATCCGCTCGACCAAAGTGGGCGAACCTACGTAAATGGCAGCCGTCTTCTTGTCCACGAAGGCAGGGCTAACACCGTTAACGAGTAGAGGCGTAGGGGGAGGTACTTCTTTCATGGGAGGTTTCTACTTTACCACGCGTTTGCGGATTTTTGTAAGCACGAAACTTTTCCAGATCAAAGCGTCCCTCCAGATAGGCTTTGACAACCTCCGGGGTGATCTTCCACCAGTTTTCCACGTCCTCATCTTCAATGGCAACAGCCCGATACCAGCCGATAACGACATCGGGAGTATTCCCCATCTGGTATGCCGTTTCCGTCTCCGATTGCGTCTTGTGGTACTTGTAGGTGCCATAGGAATGCCGGAGGACATTGGGCGGTTGCGTTACACCAGAATGCTCGCAAACCCTGTGGATGGCCTCAAACCAAAGCGTCTGGGAGCACTCAACGACCGGCCCCTCCTTTTTGCGGTAGTCGGCCAGCCAAGCCGCAAGATTGGGGGCAATATCAACACCTCGGGAACGACGGGTTTTGGCCGTCTTGCCCAGAATCTGAATCTTGCTGGAGGAAATCCTCGACCAATCCAGCTTCATCATTTCGCTCGTCCGCAGCCCCGCGAAGGCTTTCACCACCAGACCGGAAACGATGTGAGGTTCATGCTGCACAGCAGCCGCCAGAAACGGAAGAAAAACGGAAGGTTTCCAGATCTCCACATCACCGGAAGGATCGGTCGCCCTTTCAAGGTTCGCCGTGGGGTTGATCGCGCACCAGTTCCTGCGGATCGCTTCGTTAAAGGCGATGTGGAGATGGCGGGCGAACGAAATGCGGTAGTTCCGCGAAACGTCATCCTGCTCAGAAAGCCAGTTTTCAATCTGGGCTTGCGTCAGGTTGGAAATCGGCATCCCTCCCAAGTCTTCGCAGACGCGCTTGTAGATCGACTTCATCCCGCTGAGGTGACGGTCACTCCGGCCAGCCTCCTCTTTGCTCTGAAGGACAAAATCGCAGACTTCCTGAAGCGTTTTATTTCCACCGGGCGGGCGGAGGTGCTTGATGGCATACTCCACAGCCTCAACAATGCTCAGGTTGACCATGCGGCACTGCTTGGCGGCGGTCAGGGCTTCGGAGAGCAACCGGGCCTCGCCCTCCGCAAAAGCAGCTCCCCCTGCCACCTCCTTGATCGTGGTGACACCGTGTTGTTCTAAACGCTTCTTGGCCGCATCATCGCCATGAATCCAGTCCCGTGCATCCCCAACAACCTTGGACGCTCTGCCAAGCGCAGCAGCAGATCGCAGACCCCATAATTGGCGAGGACACAGGCGTCCAGCAGAACCCTGTAGTCTGCCTTCATTGGTCATCTCCCGAATAGTCGGAAAAATACAGTCCCGCGTCGTGGACCTCATTGGAAAGCTGATTGAGGGCATTGTGCCGGACTTGGTCCCTCTGCCTCTCATAAGCCACGATGTCCTTGAATTTGATCCGGCGGTGGGTTCCGACCCGATGGAAGGTGATTTCTCCTTTGTCGAGCAGATCAACCAGGTGTTGCCGTGAAACCCCGAGATAATTCGCAGCGGCCTGAGTGGTGAACGATTCTTCCTCCGGCACCATCACAATGGCCTTCTTTTCGGACATGAGACGCACAATCCGTTCGAGGTGCTGAAACAATGCGGCGGGAATCTCCGTCTTGTTCCCGTCATCATCAACCAGCAGCACGTGCCCCGGACGCGCGAAAATCCGGGCCACCTGCCTCAACTCGCTTTCCGGGATCATCGAAGGATCAAGGCGATTGGTTCGCTGGGTTAACATGCTCATTGACCATGAATCGCACAGAAAGGGGATAAAGCCAACATTTATCCGCTATAAACGCCAAAAACGCTACATCTGATTCAGTAAGTGCATGCTCCAATCGGTTGAGTGTCCGATGGCCTTTGGGGGCTTCCGATCACCGTTAAAGTATCAAGCCCGCCCTGGCTTACCTCACGAGCACCAATTCAATCATTTTCGAAGCGCCGGAAGCAAAGATTCACGAGGATAGGATTAAAGAAAGAGCGAACCAACGAAGCCGGGAAAAACGTCCTGATTTTTAATCAATCAATCTGCCGGCAGTTCCGGATCGTCTGGGGCAACGAATTCCCGATCATGCGCCAATAAGGCATGCGGGTTCGTATGCCCCATTTCCAGACCAACCCATCAGGACAGTTTCAGATCGCTTTTTCCCTCGGAACCGTAATCACCCCCCGGAAGCCGTTCCTTTCATTCGCTCGTACCGGACAGCGGTAGAAACCGATCCCCCAAAAGCCAAAAAGCCGAAGTAAATCGCCCCAGCCGCGAACGCGTATCCGCCGGATCTCGGGATGAAAATTCAAAAAGCGGTTTCCGCCTGACACCGGCCTGGAATCAGATCGACCGCGGGGGGCAGAGTATTGCAGTATTTCCCGGGGAATCCCGGAGGGAAAAGCGACAAAACCTCGGGGCGTTCCATCCCGGATATCGACCTCTCATTCGACCTTCATGAATACATCCTCATCTTCGCGGACCAACATCCTCCTGATCACCAGCGACCAGCAGCATTGGCAGATGCTCGGAGCCCACACTCCCGGTCTCAAGACTCCGAACCTCGACCGCCTCGCCGCCCGGGGGACGCGGTTTGACCGTGCCTATTGCCCGAACCCAACCTGCACGCCCACCCGCGCCTCGCTGATCACCGGCCTGCACGCCAGCCAGCACGGAGCCTACACGCTCGGGACGCGGCTGCCCGAGGATGTGCCGACCATCGGGGATTCGCTTCAGGGGGCCGGATATGATTGCTCATTGGTGGGCAAGGCGCATTTCCAGCCGCTCCGGGCGACAGAGGAATTTGCCTCCCTGGAGTCGTACCCCATCATGCAGGACCTCGATTTCTGGCGCGGCTTCCATGGCCCGTTCTACGGCTTCAATCACGTGGAACTGGCCCGTAACCACGCCGACGAGGCGCACGTGGGCCAGCATTACGCGATCTGGATGGAAGAAAACGGCGCGCCGGAATGGCGCGAATGGTTCCAGCCGCCGACGGGGAAAACACCCGCCCAGAAACACGTCTGGAACATCCCGGAGCGCTTTCACTACAATACGTGGATCACGGAACGCTCCTGTGCACGGCTTGAGAAGGCGGCGCAGGCAGGTCGCCAGGAGAGGCCCTTTTTCCTCTGGGCAAGCTATTTCGATCCTCATCCACCCTATCTCGTACCCGAACCATGGGCTTCCCTTTACGATCCCGCGGAGATCGAACTGCCACCCCAGGGGCTTGACCAGACCGACCGGTGGCCGGAGTTCCTCAAGCGAACCCGCCGGGCCGGAGCGACATTCGGGGAGTGGCACGAAGCGGGGGGCAACGGCATCCATGGCGAAGGCTTTCACGAAATCGATCCCGAGGCGCTGCGCAAGGATATCGCCATCTACTACGGAATGATGAGCATGCTCGATCACTCTATCGGCAAGCTGCTCGACCGGCTCGAATCGCTCGGTCTGGCGGAAAACACCCTGGTGGTTTTCACCTCGGACCACGGCCACTACTTCGGCCAGCATGGTCTCACGGCCAAGGGACCGTTTCTCTTCGAGGACGGCATCCGCGTGCCGATGCTGGTGCGCTGGCCGGGGCGGGTGCCTGCGGGGAGGGTCTCCGGTGCGCTTCAGTCGCTGGTTGACATCGCGCCGACCTTCCTTGCCGCGGCGGGCCTTCCCGCACCGCTTCACATGGCCGGAAAGAGCCAACTCCCCGTCTGGGCGGGAGACGACCGCGCAGCGCGCCAGCGGGTGGCCGTGGAGTTCCGTCACCAGCCCACCCGGCTCAACCTGCGCTCCTATATCGACGCGCGTTACAAGCTGACTCTCTGGAACAACCCGGTGGAGGGGGAAATTTACGATCTCCGGGAAGATCCGGGGGAACACTGCAACCTTTGGACGAGCCCGGCGCACCAGACGCTCAAGACGGAACTCCTTGCCCAGGCGCTCCTGGCTGAGATGGAAAAGGAACCGCAGCGGATGCCGAGGGTTTCCGGGGCCTGATTCGTCCTGATCCGCGTCCCGGGCGTCTCTGGCGCGCCGCGGCCGGATCGGCCAATCCCAGCCACGGCGTCGAAGGCGGCATGGCCCCCAGCGGCGCCGCAGAGGGCGTCAACAGGAGATTCGGAACCGCCCTACCGAAACACCCGGGTCTCCAGAACCCGCAGGGAGAAGCAGGGGAGCAGCGACTGCCGATCCGGGTTCAGCCCGATCCCGGCATCGGCCACCTTGTCCGAATCGAGGAAGCGCTCCAGCTTCATGGATCCGCGCCACTGGCCGGTGACATATTTCTCACCGCCATCCGGACTGTCCGGATTCCGGCTGAACGCCGGAGAGAGGCTCTGGGCGATGATGTGGACACGGTAGCTATTGGACTGCGTTGTCACCCGCGGATAAAGGTAGCCATAGGGAAGCTCCCGGAGGTTGTCCCCGGTGATCCGGTAGCCGGCCCACCAGCTCTCGATCGTGTCCGCCGTGGGCTGGGTGGGGAAGAACGGATGCCCGGGAGGAACCTTCGGCACCATGAACACCTCGCACACTTCCGACGGGTAGCGATAAACGTTGAGCCCGCCGTCGAGGGCGTAACGCTTGACAAACTCTTTTACCGTCTCCTCCCGGTCCACGGGCATCCGGATCTTCGCGTTGGCATTGCCGCTGGTCTTGTAATCAAAGCTCGTCGAGCCGACCTGCCCGTCCGCGATCGCGTGCATCTCCATCCCCTTGAGCAATCCGTGCAGGCCGGTCGTGCGGGTGATGGAAGTAAACGGGATCACCTGCTGGTTGAGGTTCACCTGCCCGTAACTGCTCCCCGGCGTGGTCAGAAGGTAGGGGTCCACCACCGGCATCTGGAAAAAATTCAGCAAGAGATGATCCTTCGGCGCGACCAGCCCCGGGTGCGGCGTGCCGTCCGCGGGCCCGATCGGGTTTGGCGCGAAGAGAAGGGTCTGCCATGGTCTGGAAGCGGCGCGGGTGGTGGCCCGCAGGGAGGTGTCCACCCCGGTCGGCAGCGTCCCGAGCGCCACGGGAGAGGGCACCTGAAGATACGGCGTGAAATATTCCCGGACCATCACAGGCACATGGGCCGACTTGAACGACTGGGCCACGCTGATCTCGTTCGCCTTGATGATCCACGGGCCGTCCTGAACCACCCCGGCCTCGTCCGCGCGGATATTGAAAAGAGGCCCCGAGGTCAGATCCCGCGCCCAGCGGCCTTCCGGGAAGCCGTTTGCAAACGATGAGGGAAAATCGTAAGTCCCCCGCAAGGCCCAGAGATTGTCAATGCTTCCGTGAACCCTGGCCGGGGGCGCCTGCACCAGATCGGGAAACCAGCGTCCCTGCACCGTCTCCGCCGCGCTGAAGGCGTACTGCTTCCATGCATGGGCGCGCAGGTTGTGCCCCTGTCGGCGCCCGGTATCGTGATAACCGGCGTGAGGCACAAACTGGCTTGCGGAAATCTGGCGGCCAAAAGCGAGGACCCGCAGGTCGCCATCCCGCAACTCCAGCGAGCGGACCACATCCAGCGGCCTCGTCACCTGCGGGGAAGGCTGGTAATTCTCGAACTTTCCGTCTTCGTCGTTATACGTCGTGGCGGTTTCCGACTCCACCAGCCTCCGGGCAAAACTGCGGGCCGGCCCGTCGGGCAACGGAAAGGCGGTGGCCGGGAAGTCAAACGTGTATTCCTGCACAGTCTGGCCGCCGACCAGGAGATTGAGAGCCGCCGTGAACGCCTCCATCTTCATCACCGGCTGCGGGTCCTGATTCCATCGGTCCCTGGGAAAGGAAACGCTCCGGTACCAGGCGTAACTCTCCGCCCGGGTTCCCGTCGGCTCGCCCGCCCCGCCGCTCCAGTAGAAATTTTCCTCGGGAGAGAGAAAATGGGCCATCCCGTGAATCCCCCCGATCCTGAGGATATGCTTCCAGCCTTTCCCGTTGACGGGGAAGCTTGTCAGGTCCCCCACGCCATCGAAGGCAACCGTCCGCTCGTCATGCAGCGCGGAGTCCGTCTCCCCCTCGGGGCCGACCTTGAGATGGATCGCGAAGTTCCCGCCCCGCTTCCGGAGCGTCGTCACCGGATACATGGCCGGATAGCCAATCACCGGCGTGGCCAGTTCAAAATAAAAAGCGATGCCGATCTGCACCGTCGTCGCGTCCTCGCTGATCTTGAAAAGATGGATCGCCGATTCCGTAATCACCGGGTGCCGCCCAAACCCCTGCCGCGAAATATTGACATAAGTGGGCACCACCAGCCCGACCCGCTCGGGCTTGTCCCCTCCCATGTTCCGGCCGGGATCGGTCTGATCATTATGCGTATAGGTCACTGCCCCATTGTTATACGCTCCCCCGCTGCTTCCGGGAATCACCGCCGTCGCTCCCGGCAGCCCCGAACGGCTCGCATCCATCAGGTTGGTCATGCGGATAAAGTCGAAGATCCCCATCAGCGTATAACGCCAGTCTGCCGTCCCGTACTTGTTGCCGAAATGATCGGAGCCGGGGTAGCCGGGGATGGCCCGCCGGTTTGCCCCGGCCCCGGCGGTCTCGCCGATGAGGTAGGTATCGAGCAGTTCGCGGTTGCGGCTCAGGTTGAAATCGGCGTTCCCGCTCAACGCCCCGCCATTGGCGGCCGTCTGGCTGGTCGGATTGCGACGGATAAAGAAATATTCCTTGCCCGCATAGGTCGAGGCGAGGCGCACCTTTTCATCAAACGCCGTCCGCTGCGCCGCCTGCTCGGGCAGCGGCCAGAGCGTCACCCGCGGCTTGCCAAACGGGTTCAGGTTCGCCCCCGCGCTCCGGGCCGTGAGGACGAACCGGGCCTTGCCGATGATCTCCGGCAGCCCCTCCGGCGTCAGGAAACCACCCCGCTCCCGGTTCGCCTGAAAATAATCGTCGATACTCGGGTAGAACGATGAAAGCCCCATTTCACTCGGGACGAACCCGGGGAAAAACCGGGTATCGTAGCGCTGCATACTGTTGCGCGTCATCCCCTCCGTCCCGCCGAACCGGACATGCGGACTCCCCTCGATGAGCCACCGGGCCACCTGTTTATCCGTATAACTGGCGGGAAAGACGCCGCTGCGCATCGCCACGCTGAGCGAAGTCGCCGCCGGATGCCCCGGCATCGTGTTGTATTCATGCGTCGTCGGGGCATACGGGACCGACGGCGCCGTTCCTTCCCGGGGCATGTCCCGGATCTCCCGTTCGTTGAAGGGCGGGCTGTACCAGCTCCCTTCCGTGGCGGTGTTGACGTTGAGCTTCGCCGTTTCGTCATCCGTCCACCAGGCCACGCGCCCCACCACCTCGCCATCCGCATCCGGGCTGAAGCTCCCGTCCTTCTTCACATACCACCAGCGCACCGGCATCGTCACCCCGTCGGGCAACGCCACCCCTTCCGCCTGCGCCTCCGTGCCGGGCGCAAGAATCGGGTACTCATTGCCGCTCGAAGGGGCATTGATATCGACATACTCCCTCGGGCGGGCGGCCCAGTTCGACGGAACATCACCGGTCACACTGGCCGCCAGTTCCTCCGCATCACTCACCCGTTCCCCGGTTGATGAATAGAGCTTGAGCGCGCGGTCAAGCTCGCCCGCCTGGTTATAGACCCGCACCATTCCCGGCTGCGAAACCCAGACCTCATCCGCCACGCTCCCCGTTCCGCCCGTTGTGGCGTCGGCGAGAAGATTGCGGACCCGATCCACCGCAAGCTGCGCGAGCTGCCAGCTCCGCTCCCGCTCCGCGAGCAGATGCCCACCCTGCCGGATTCCCGTCCCCGACTGGAGAAAGATCACCAGCAACATCACCAGGAGAAGCATCAGCCAGAGCACAATGACCAGCGCGGCCCCGGCAGGGCGACGATTCCAAAACCCGGTATGGTTTCCGCTCATAAAAAAAAATCCCGATTCAAAGCGGCTGCCCGGAAGGTGTTCAACATCGGCTCAATCGGCTCAATCGGCTTAATCGGCTTAATCGGCTTAATCGGCTTAATCGGCTTAATCGGCTTAATCGGCTTAATCGGCTTAATCGGCTTAATCGGCTTAATCGGCTTAATCGGCTTAATCGGTTCAAAGCGACTCCGAGGGAGCCGTCAACCGGCTGGTGAAGAGCGGGCGTTCGCGTTGCAACCCGGGGAAGACATCCAGCCGCCACGATTCCCCCGCCGCTCCCTCCTCCAGCGGCGTAATGATCGCGGTGTAACCGCCCGTCTCCTCCCGCGAAATGGCGACCCCGTCCTGGCTGAAATAAAGCGTAATCAGCCCGGCCCCGTTGCCGACGATCCCGTCGCTGCGGAACTCGCTGGCAACGCTCGAAGAGATCAGCGCCGAGGTCGTCTGCTCAATCCCCCGGCGCATCGTATCCATCCCGGCGGCAAACGCACCGAGGATCGCCACGAGGGAGAAACTCACGATCCCGAGCGCGATCACCACTTCCACCAGGGTGAAGGCGCGGCGGCGGAACAGGCTGGGGGGCAGGGGTAACATCATCAGCGCTTTCCTTACAGAACCCGGCGGCGACGATGGCGCAACAGAGCCCCGCCCGCCAACGTCCCGATCAGGAGCATTACCGTGGATGGTTCCGGGATCACGGGGATGCCGAGGTAGTTCAGGTTGATCCCGCTCAGATCATCGTTATAGGAAAGGAAGAATTCTCCCGTCGCTCCGAGGAAGCCGCTGCTCTCGATCACAAAATGCGATAGCAGGAAAGGGGCCCACTCCTCGCTGCCGGAAAAAGAGGGGCTGAAGCTGATGACCGACTCCCAGAGATCGTCCCCGGCCGGGTCCCACCCCGCGATCACCCCGGGAGCGCCGCTGAGGTCGAGGGAAAGGAGGCTCAGGGTCATCCGGAAATCGTCCCCGCCTTCGAGCAATACCAGCCCGGCCCGCATCTGGTCCCAGTTGATCCCCGCGTTTCCGCTCCCGCCCGAGTTGAGTTCGATCTCCAGGACGGAACCGGTCCCCAGCATGAGGGTGGAGTAATCATCGGGGGAAAAGTCGATCACGCCGATCCCTTCCGGCCCGGGGGCGATCTTCCCGCCGGAGGCAACCTCGGCTCCCTGATAGAACGAGCCGCTTCCCCCGAGCGTCCCCCCGCCCGCGACCGAGGCGTAACCCTGGAAGTCCTCCCGGTTGACGATCAGCGTTCCGCCGCTTTGCACCGAAGCGCTGCCGAAGAACCCGTCAAAGGTCGGGGCAAGGATCAGCATTCCGCCTTCCACGGCGATGTCGTCTGAGAACGACGCATTTCCGCTCATGGTCAGCTTCCCCGCTTCCACGGTCACCATGCCCGCGAACGAGGCATCCCCGGTCATGGTCATCTCGCCCCCGGTGGTCTTGCGCAGCCCGGCGGCGCCGGTCAGGTTGGCGGAAACGAGCCCGGCCTGAAGCTCGACATCGAGCGATCCGGTATTGCGGAAGGTGCCGTTCCGCAACGTCCCGTTGACCGTAAGCTGACCGGAGTGGGTGTATTCCGTGTAGCCGCCGAGATCGACCGTGCCGCCATCAATCGTCAGGGCCGCGCCCTCCCCCGCAAACCTCGCGCTGGAACCGCCGAGCTTGAGGATGCCGTCGAGCACCTGCGTCTCCCCGGTCTGGGTGTTGTCACCGGTGATCACCCAGGTGCCCCCCTCGCTCTTGGTCAGGCGGGTCTGGCCGGTGCCGTTGTCGGTGATCTGGAGGCCAAAGATGTTGTCATGCGCACTGCTTCCGGCAAGCGTCAGGTGCCGGGCTTCGTTTGCCATGCCAAACTCAATGGGGCGGTAAATGGCACCGCCAACCGTCACCGGCCCTCCATTGAAGGTGATGGCCCCGGTTCCCGAAGCGGCAATGGTCGCTCCGCTGGCCCCCAGCGTTATCATCCGGTCGGTCGCATCTCCCGTGCCGATATATTCGAGGCGACCGCCGTCGATGACCAGGGAATAGCCATAATGGGCGTTGCTCTCATGGACTTGATCGACCCCGAAGCCGATACTGCTGGCCTGCCCGTAACTGGCGAGCTTCTTCACCTTGAGCGTCCCGCCCTTGATCGTGGTGGCCCCACGGAAATTACTCGTGGTATTCCCGAGGACCCACGTGCCTTCCCCTGTTTTGATCAGATCGAGGCCGTTATAGGTCGTGTTGTTGGTTTGTCCGATGAAGGCGTGGAATTCATTGTCGTCCGCGTTGCTCCCGGAAAGCTCCAGCGTCCCCCAGCCGGCGCCGTTGTTGGCGGAAAATACGGTGGATTGATTGGCAATCGGGTCTGTGTTGGTCAGCTTGAGGGCTCCGGTGCCGTCGGCCTCAATACGGCCCGCCATGCCGGCCTGGGCGAAAATCCGGTTGGCCGCCGTTTCGCCGCCTCCGGTATAGCGGAGGGTCCCTCCCTGTAAATGGATATCCCCCGTGCCGAGATCGCCGCGAATCCCTTCGACTTGCAGGACCCCCGCGACGATGCGTGTCGCCTGCGTGCGGGTAGAGGCGGTGTTTTTGAGAATCAACGTCCCGAGACCGGTCTTGCTGATGCTCACGGCACTGATGTTGGACTCCAGTGTAAACGCTCCCGCCTCGTTGTTCTGGAAAACGGAAATGAGGGTGGAGGTTTGGCTCGTGTTATCCTGATTGGCGTGGGCGACAAGACGCCCGCCATAAATTCCCCCGGCATCGGGGTCGGAGCCGGTCACGAGGATGCCGCCGGAAGTCAGGTTCAGCGTCAAGGTGTGATTGAGGTTGCCCGAACCGTCCTCAAACCGCACGGAGGCCCCATCCACCAGGCGCAACGTGTTGGCGGCCGTGTTGGCCGTCCAGACCTGATCGGTCGCGTGGCTCACGTTGTTGGATGCTCCGGCGGCGGTGGTGTATTCGTTCTCCCGCAATCCCCGGATTTCGTAAAGATCATACTCCTCATTCCCCGTGGTGGCCAGCCAGTCCGCCGTCGCCCAGGTCGTCAGGTTCACCGTTCCCAGCGGGGTGGAGCCGACGGGACGGCGTTGGGAGGTATCATCAGGGCGGGAAACGATGATCCCGTTAAAAAGGTTGGCCGAGAGGCTGGTGGCACCACCGCTCCACGGAGTGTTGAAAAGCACCGCGGTGATCTTCAGGCCCTCATCGGCTTCGTTGATCCTGAAATCGACGTTCCCCTGAACGTTCGGAACGATGGCATTGGCATCGTAGTTGGTGGTCCATGTGCCAAGCCGCCCAAGGTTGAGGGTGACATCGCCCCCTCCGGTGCCGCTTCGGACCAGTTCGACGGCTCCATAGCCCTGGGTCAGTCGCGTATTGGCAAAACTCTCGCTGACGGCGAGATCATCGGTCCGCCCGGAAACCTTGAGCAAGCTGTTACGGAGAAGCAGGGTCGGGTTCGTATTGATGATATTCTCCGTCGCCGTGTTGGCGGAAAAGTCGATATGCAGCGTCCCTTCATGATGGAAAATGGTTGACGGGTTATCCAGAACGCCCCGAATGACCAGTTCCCCCTCCCCGGACTTCCTGAGATAGCGTTGGTTGCTGGCACCGCTTGCGCCAGGTCCGGCGCGGAGCGTATGATTGAAGACCAGGGAACTGTTTTTTCCGATCTGGAAGTGCGGATTGGGGGAACCCGCGGAAACCCCTCCGAAATTCAACGGGTTCTCAAGCGTGCCGAAGACGATTTCCCGCGGAGCAATGGCATCCGCCACCACGATTCCCTGAGATCTCCCCTGAGTGACCCACCGGGCGGTGGCGTCGGCACTCTTGAGGGTGATGTTGTTGACCGGGTCCAGAAACCAGAGCGGAAAGTTATCCTGGCCGACATTGGCGTTATAGATCAGCGTCCAGCCTGAAGCTTCCGGTTGGTCAAAATAGTAATTGGGCTGGCCGTCCCCCTGATTATTCCAGTTGACGTTGTTGTTGAACAGATACGTCCGGTTCCCCGGCTCGGTCTCCGTAGGCACCCAGCGCGCCTCTGCCCTCTGCAGGACCGCGCCTGCCAGTAAAACGGCGGCAAGCCAGAGCGGGCTGCGGGAACGGCTCCGTTTTCCTTTGCCGCTCGCAAGAAAGAGGGGGCGAGGGCCTTCTGCTGGAGGGAGGTGTCGGTACAGCATGGTGGCATTGAAGCAAAAAAGCGGATTGATCGCAACATATTATCACGGGATACCGGTCCATTCATGTCGCCATCCCCCGCCTTACCCAAGCAATCAAGCGGTTTTGGGGGCGAAAAAAAATCTTTCCCTCCCGGGCGGCATCGTGCGGCAGAGGAGGCAAACCGCCATCCTTTTCAATCCTAAAGATGTGTGAAATTAGACTTTATGGTTGACCTGCGCCGCCGTTTCCGGTTGTGTTTCTTTCCGCGGAAGCGCCCGCCAGCGCTCCCGTGCCAATCACCCCGGGCTGCCCCCTCGTCGATGAAATACTTTCCGCTCCTCCCCCTTTGTTGCCTGCTGCTCTCCTCCGGTCTCGCCCATGCGTGGTGGGATACGCGGCTGGAGGCGACCCGGCCCGGTCTGCCTGCCACGCAGGAGTTCCCCGCCGCGACCGGCGGGGAAGGGACGCCCGATGCCCAGGCGGACGGTGGCAAGGGTGGCCGGGTGCTCCCGCTGCGGAAGGGGGGCAAAGCCATCTCGCAAACCGTGACGCTCAAGCCGGGGCTTTATAGCTGGTCGGCCATCTGCCGGCTGATTGAGGAGAAGACCCGGACGCCGCTCTTTCGGCTCACCCTTTCCCGGAAGGGACAGGAGCTGGAGCGCTGGCTGCTGCCGGGCCGGGTGGGCGGGTTTTACGGAGCGGTCACCTTTTATCTCCCGATCCGCGAGGAGGGGAGCTACACGCTCTCCCTCGCGCTGGAAGGTTCGCGGGAGGAACTGCTCGCCCTTGCCAAGGAAACCCGGCCCGACGGAAGCACGGTGGAACGCTTTGAGGAAAAGGAGGTGAAGCATCTGCTCCGGTCCATCGACGAGGTGGACATGGTGCTGGTGGACCGCTTTGAGCTGGCGGGCACCCTTGCACCGGGGCCGCTCCGGCAGCGCAAGAAAAGCCGTAATCTCGCCCCGGAGCGGGCGGCGGAACTGCTGGAGCTTGCCTCGCTCAAACCCCGGCGCAAGGGGGAAACCAAGGGAAACGTTTCCACCCTCTGGGACCGGTTGCCGGGGTACAACCGCCTCGCATCCGAGAACCGGGACAGCTTCGGCGGCTACCGGATGAACTCCCTGAAACGGGCGGTGAACGATTATCTGGAGAGCGGGAAGGAGGAGGACGGGCTTTACGCCGCGCTGATGCTCTGCGGTCTGGCCGAGAAATGGCCCGCCGTCCAGTATTCGGCCACGTACCTCGGCGGACACGCCTATCTGAGCAAGGAATCGATCCCCCCGTGGCTGACCAATACGGCCAACATGGTTGGCAAGACGCTTTATCGCGGCTGGTCTCCCGGTATCGCAGTGCCGCTGATTGTCAGCTACGATGTCCTCTTTGATTTCATTGCCAAAAACCCGGAGCTTCTGGCAAGGGTGAGAGAGAAGCTCCCCTCCATCCGGACGCACGATGATCTGATCGCGTTTCTCGATGAACGCCTGCTCTGGTGCAGCGCGCGGGATTGCAGGCGCGGCTGGATCAGCAGCGATGCCCTCCCGCCGCTCATCGCGGAGGTTTTCGGTCCCGGCCCGGAGGCGGACGCGGTGCTCTCCTCGACGATCTTTGACCGGATCCAGACGAACATGACGCATCTGGGCGGGATCGACGATCAGGCCGTGACCTCCTATAACCGCGACGGGGTGCATTACATCTCTTCGGCGGTCTACTTTGCCCCGGTGCTCGGCGATCTGGCCGGGAGCCTTGCCGGTTACCGGAAGCTGGGGGGCGACCCGGCGTTCGATCTCTATTCCCTGCCCGGCGGACGCAACGCCGCGCTCAACCCGTACACGCTTGAGGCGATCCATGTGGCGGGAGGGTTTCTCCTCATGGCCGGAGATGGCGGCAGCTACAAACACGGGCGGAAGAAACCGTATCACCCGCACCCCTCCCGGGTACTGGGCGGCACGGGATACACGATTCTGGAAGCCGGGAATGAAGAGGGTGACCCGCTCAAGGGCCGCGCGCTCGGCATCTACTGGGGCGGAGGCCGGGGCCATGCCCATTGTGACACGCTCAGCATCGAGCTGTTCGCCCAGGGGAGCCGGATGGCGCCGGACCTCGGCGGACGGCATGAGGGGAAATACGTCGGCAGTCCGAACATGCGCTCAAACCGGGTGCATAACCTGGTGGAAGTCGATGATCGCAATTTCTGGAACAAGGGGCCTTCCACCACGCCAGCCACCGGCTGGCTGGTTTCGTTCGCCCCGGCGCGGCACGGGAGCCAGTTTGCCGAACACGGCGCTTCCGCAATCAGTCATCCACAGGTGAAGCTCTACCGGCGGCAGACCGCGCTCATGAGCGTCCCCGGGGAACGCCGGGAGGAGAGTTATCTCTTCGACGTGTTCCGGGTTCGCGGCGGAAAGATCCATAGCTACCATTTCCACGGGGGCGATACCGGGGCGATCCGCACGAATGTGGAACTCAAGCCGGCGGAAAGGAACCGCTTCCTGCGCGAACACAAGGAAGGGAGCCGGTTTGAGGGAGTCGCCGGAAAGATTGTGGAAGTGGAGTGGCCGCTGCGCCCCTCCACCCAGAAGGGATACCAGGAAAAAGAGTATGAGAAGGATTTCCAGCCGGTGACCCGCCTCTTCCTGCTCGGCCAGAACGAGGAACCGGTGCTCATCGGCAACGCGCATTCCAAACACTACCAATACGATTACCCGTTCTTCTACCTGCGCAAGGTGGCGCAGCGATCTCTGGAAAGCGTCTTCCCGGCGGTGATCGAGATGTATGCGGGGAAGCCGTTCATCAGGGAAGTGCGGCCGCTGGAGCTTCCGATGGGCGATGCGCTCGGCCCGGTGGCGCTGGAGGTGGAGACAACCGGCGGGCGGACCGATTTTCTTTTCGCCTCCGGGGAACCGGAAAAGGAAAAGGCGATCGGCGAAACCCGGAGCGTGACCGGGCGGTTCGCGCTGGTGGCGGCCTATGGCGGGCGGCTCGACGAGGCGCGGCTGACCGGCGGCACCCGGCTGAGGACGCCACAGATCGCCATCGAGGTTCCCGCCGCGCGGCTCCAATGGAAGATCACGCGGGTTGATTATCCCGGGCGCAAGCTGGAGCTCGACAAGCCGATCCCCGCATCGTTCAGGGGGAGCGTGGTCCTCATCAACAACGGCAGCCGCCTCCATGCCTTTAACCTTGAAGCTGCAGGCGGCTCCGGGGTCACGCTCAAGGAGTACCCTGCCTATTATCAGTCCAACCTGCTCCGGATGGGCGCGGATGACCGGACGGTGACCGGCGAGCTGGAAGCCGGTCAGGCCGCGTGGGATCCCCGTTTCGCCCACAATACGGTGCTCGCCAACGAAGACCGGTCCCGGACATGGCGCGTGGAGGCGTTCGAGGATGACGGGCATTGGATGACGATCGGCTACCCGGGGTATCGCTGGTCATTCCCGATTGAGGCGACGCTGGAGGATTTCCCGGACCTCGATGGCGACGGACGCCGCATCGCGACGCTGGAACCGGCCAGCAAGCGGGAAGTGCCGGAGTATGGAAAGCTGGAGATCACGCAGGTGGCGAACCAGCGCATCAGCTTCCGCATTCCGAAGGAAACCCCCGCGGATGCCCGGATTCATCGGGGCGGATGGGCGATGGACGGGCACGTGCTGGTGCCCGAGGGGGGGAAGAGACGCTTCTACACCCGTTATTCCGGCAGCAATATGCAATGGCGGCTGCAAAGCCCGATTGCCGCGGAGGATCTCACCGATCCCAACGGCGACGGAAAACGGAAGCTCCATGCGTATGTCTTTGGCGAAGGGGACGAAATGGAAGTCGATGCGAGCGTGCAGGTCCGTTACGACGCGAAGAAGCGGATTTACGAAGTCGGGACCAATACCCCGGCCACGATCGCGCTGCCCGCGGGGGCTCCCCTTCCGACGACCGCCTCCTACGGCAACCGCCACAATGAACCGCTCAAAACCGCGGCCCGCGACGGGTCCACGGTGATCGAGATCACCCCGGCGATGGTTGAAGCCGGGACGATCCGCCTGAAATAAAACCCAGTCCAAACCCTCATTGCCATGCTCTCCATGATCCTTGCCGCCGCCCTGCCGGTCCTCCAGATCGGCTGGTCCCAGGCCGATATCACGCCAAAAGAAAAAGTATTCCTTAGCGGGATGCACAAAGCCCGGGTTTCCGAGGGGGTGCAAAGCCCGCTCACCACCACCGCCCTCTGTTTCCGGAAGGGGGAGACCACGGTGGTGTTTGTTTCCTGTGATTTAATCAATATCTCCGACGACCTGCGCGAAGCGGTGACGAAAAAACTCAACCGGCCCGATCTGCACCTCCTCCTCCATGCCACCCACAATCACACGGCTCCCCGCCCCGCCCTCAAGACCATCGACTACGGGGTCAAGCTGGAGGCGATGAGCAATGCCGATTATCTGGAGTTCGCCTCCGGGGAGATCGTCAAGGCGATTGAGACCGCGTTGAAAGACCGCAAACCGGGCAGCGTCGCCTTTGGCGTGGATGAAGCGGTGATCGGCCGCAACCGGCGTTGGGTGGATGACAAGGGAAAGGCGACGATGTACGGGCTGGGTCGGGCGGAACAAAAGGAGGTGTTCCGCCATATCGAAGGGTACGAGGATCATAGCGTGAACCTGTTGGCGACTTACGATGAGAGCGGCAAGCTGCGCGGGGTGGTCATCAATGTGGCGATGCCTTCCCAGAAGGATCAGGGCGAGTTTCTCGTGAGCGCGGATTTCTGGCACGAAGCCCGGCAGGAGATTCGCAAACGGTTCGGGAACGATCTCTTCATCCTGCCGCAATGCGCCACGGCGGGCGATCAGGCGCCGTTTTATCTCTGGGGCAATGCGGCGCACAAACGGATGCTGGAGCTTCGCAACCGGAGCTGGCGGGAGGAGATCGCCGTGCGCATCGCCAACGCCGTGGGACGGATTCTCCCGGTGATCGAACCGACCCGGGACGGCGATCCCGCCTTCCAATATCAAGAAATCAGGCTGGAACTGCCGCTCATCCAGGTAAAACAGGCCGATGTCGATGAAGCGGAATCGACGGTGGCAAAATTCCGGGAAGAATATGAGAAGCAACTGGCCGCCCTCCCGCCGGAAGCGGAGCGGACGGGTCGCTGGTACGTTCCGCTGACCCGGGCCTGGCACAAAATGAGATACGCCAGAACGATACGGAGACGGTTTGAAAAGCAGGGGGAAACGATGCCGTTGAGGCTGGATCTGCTCCGGCTCGGAGACATCGCCTTTGTGACCATGCCGTTCGAGGTTTATCTCGACTACGGAATCCAAATCAAGGTCCGCAGCCCGTTTATCCAGAACTTTCTGGTTCAACTTGCCGGGTCGGGCGGTTATCTTTCCAGCCCGAGGGCCGAAGCGGGCAAGGGGTATGGTTCCAACCCGGCGAGCAACCCGATCAGCTCCGGGTCAGGCCAGATGATGACGGAGGCGATCGTCAAAGGTTTACGCGAGCTCAAGCCCGAGCCGGAGGCCACCCCCGAACCGTAAACGGTGATCCGATACCCGCAGGAGGCAATGGCGGGAGCGTCGGCCCCGGTTTCCCTGCCTGAAGCTCAGGGCCGGTAGACCACCATCTGGCTGGTGGCGGGCGCGATCTTGAGCGTGGCGTAATTGGCGGGCATCCCGCCGCCGGGGGGGCGGGCGGGATCGAGATTCCCCCGGTGGACGAGACTCAGGTAGCTTGAGAGCGGATCAAGCGGCTGGCCCGAAAGCCCGATCGCCTCTCCCGAAGGCATGAAGCGCAGCCCGCGCCATTCGAGCGTCTGGTATTGGGGAGTATCCATCGTGCCGCCATGGAGCGCCGCAAAGAGAGGCGAGGCTCCCGGCGAAGGCTCCAGCACGATCCCGGAGGGGAATACCTCCAGGCGCGAGATCGGCCGCACGGTTCCTCCCGCGCGGTAGACCACGGTCTGAAAAGCGGACCATTCGCCATCACGCAAAAGGAAGCGCACTTCCGTGATGTGGCCCTTGGCCAGGGCTTCCTGCCGGGCGAGCTGGCATTGCGTATTGATCATCCTGATCGTTTCGGAGAGTCGCAGTTCCTCCCCGAAGCGATGGACCGCCGAAATAGCCAGGATGATCACAATCATCATCAGGACGATGACGGCGAGAAGCTCGATCAAGGTAAAGGCGATGCTCCTGCTCCGGGGACGCCGGTTCGGAGCCCGGGTCCAGCCGTTCTCCGCTCTCCGGCGCCTTTCATACGGGCATGCGGGAGGGAAAGCCGGGGCCGTGCCATGATGGGGGGAAGATTTCATAATCGGTGGGAGCCTGCTTCAATCCGGACCGTGGTGGTAAAGATCTGGTGGTAGATATTTGCGTCATTGAGCCGCCTGATCAGCTCGTCAAGTCCGCTCTGGTACTGGTCGGCGGACTGGATTTCCGAAAAGAGGAGTGATTGTCCGAAATCGAACGCCGTGCCGGGGTGGCGGTTTGCATGGCGGTTGAGCGATTCCTCCCCCCCGACGATGAGGGTGATCTCCACCAGTTCCGGCGGCAGGTGCTGCCGTGGCCCGTCCGCCTGGGAATCGAAGAGATAACCGGGAAAGAGGCTCCAGCCCCGCTCCTGGGGCGGCAGCGGGACCAGCCCTTCCACGCCCCTCACCTTCGGGACAATGATCATGGCGAGAACATTGGTGGCGACAGGCTGGACATCCTCCCCCGCGCCAACCGGAACCTGAAACCAGCTCCCGCGCTCGCCCTCCCCCGCGCGCGCCGCCTTCGTTGCTGCCCGGACCGTGGTGTCTTCAAAGCGGCGGCGATATTGCATCAACCGGAGCCGTTTCGGCCTGGCAAGGACGAAGGGAGGCGGGTCGCCGTCATTGAGGTCGATATAATAGCCGATCTCGTTGAACGCCCGCCCGGCGTGGGCCTGGGCGGGATTGCCCAGGGGAGCCTGAAAGAACACGGCATGACCGCCGGGAGCCTCCTTTGCGGGAAGGAGAACCCCGTCCGGACCGCAGATGAACATCAGATCCGACCACGGAAGCGTCCTTTCGGGCTCGCCGGCCAGCACCGGTTCCCCCGAGGAGCCGACCAGGAGCGGGCGCTGATCCAGCATGGCCTGCCGGAGCTGGTTGACCATCAAGGCAAGCGCCCGGTTGCCTTCCTGCTGGACGCCGATCCGCTCATTGCTCCGGCTCAGGAGGTCGGCGAACTGACGGGTCATCTGGAGGCAAATGACGAGGATCACACTCAGCACGCTCATGGCGATGAGAACCTCAAGCAGCGAAAAGCCGCCAGCCCGCCGGGGAGGAGATTTCATGGCAGTTGGGGGGCTGGCGACGAATCGAAGCATTGCGCTTTGAGCATTGGAAACAGGAGGAAACGGGAATGGCAGGAGGTCAACAAAAATCGGGGAGAATGTCAATTAAATCCTATGATTATCGGATTTAATGGGGTCGGAGAAATGACGAAACGCCGACGCCGGTAGAACGGCGTCGGGCCGGCATCCCATCCGGCGGGCGCCTTCCTCCTCCCCGGAGGGGGGACGTTCAGCGGGCACACGCGCCAGGGAGCGCATTTCGTCCCGCGGTGACCGGTCCTTCAGCACACCGGCCAGGCCAGCCGCTGGCCACGCTCCAGCAACCGTTCGCGCAGGACCGGATAAGGGACATCCTGCACCGCCGCCCCCGCGGCAAGGGCGAGGCAGGCGGCCTCCGCGCACGATTCCCCCAGCACCATGAAGACCGTTTCCATCCGCAGCGAGCCGAAGGCGATATGCGAGGCGGAAACGCAGACCGGCACCAGCAGGTTCCCGGCTTCCCCGCGCCGGGGCACGACGGCCCGGTAGGAAACCGGATAGGGCGGGAATCCCTTGATCTCCACATTGCCCTCGTTCAATACGCGCCCGTGGCGAACGAGGCGGCTACAGTTGTGGGAGTCCATTCCATAGGCCCCGAGGCCGACGGGATCGGACGCGATGCGCGCGCCCAGACAGTCGTGCTCCGTGATCACGTAGTCCGAGACCATCCGCCGTCCTTCCCGGATGTAAAGTTGCGGCGGCCACCCCCCCGTTCCGGCGAATTCATCCGCGGCGAGTCCCAGCGTGCGCGTCTTTTCCCGCACCTCCGCGGGCAGGCGCGGTTCGTTCTGTAAAAAATAGAGCAGTCCCGCCGTGTAGTTGACGTGATCCTGAAAGATCCGCTCTCTTTCCGCGTGCCCCGCCTCCGGCCAGCGATGGCTTCCCCCGATGTAATCCGTGCTGAAAGCCCCGTGGTTGTTCGTGTCCGTCTTTTCGTTGGGGAGAGGGACCGACAGGTCCAGAACGTCGAAAATGCCCGCGGCAATGTAGCGGCGGAGCAGTTCGTACCGTTCGGCCCGGTACCCCGGCGGTTTGGGAAACGGGATGCGGTTGCCGGGGTTGCGCGTCAGGCAGAGGCGGAAGTTGTAGGCCTGCACGAGGCGGTCGCCCTCACCCTGGGAGCGCGGGCCGGAAGCCGCGATTTCGGGCAGCAGGCCGGAACCGGGGTTTCCCGGCTGCACATAAGGATCAATGGCGAGCTGAAAGTTGTGATTGGGATGGCCGAACCATACGCCATTGAAAAGTTCGTCGTACTGCGAAGAGGGCTCCCGGCCGACGGTATGGGAGACTCCGGCTGCCGCCAGCAGATCGCCTTCGTAGGTGGCGTCAATGAACATCGACGCCGCGATCTCCAGATCATCTTCACATGCCAGCGCGGCAATCCGGGTTCCTTCCATCCGCACTTCGCGCAGCCAGGCTTCCTCAAAAATTGCCACCTTCATCTCCGCCAGCCATTCGCGGAAGACTTTCTGCGCCGCCGAAGGTTCAAAATACCAGCGTTCCGGTGCGCCGTAATGAGCGCCCAGGCGGCGATAGAACTGCCGTGCCAGCCCGCCCACGGCTTCTTTGTTGCCGAAATCCGTCGCGCCAAGCCCGCCGGTGGTCAGCCCACCCAGATGGCGGCCGTTGACCAGCACCGCCACGGAGCGCCCGGCCTGCGCCGCGGTGATGGCCGCCGCCAGCCCCGCCGCCGTCCCCCCGTACACGCAAATGTCAAAACGGTGAGATCCTGCCCGCGAGGATGTCGGGGGGCGGTAGTAATAAAGTGAGGAATTCAGCATGGATCAATCAGGCTAATCCTTCCCGCCGCCGGGGCCGAACGGGTTCACTTATCACCGCCCGCCAAAGGGTTAACAAACCTCCTCTCACCCCCGGGAGCGCGATCAATCCAGCCGGAAGCTTCGCAGGCTCATCGGGGCGGCTTCGAGAGGGAAGACGAGGTGACCCTCCCGGGGCTCAAGCTGCCGCTCTTCACCGGTGACGAGGTCCACAAGCGTGACCGAATCGGGAGAGGCGACGGGAATCCTGATCTCAAGCACGCCGGGCTCCATGCCCCGATGAACCACGGAGAGGTACGCTTTCTTTTTCCCCTGATGGAGACGCACCCTGAGGTTTTCGGACTCCTGCACCACCCGGCCGGGAATGGCGGGCAGGCCGAGGTACGCCTGCGCGAAACGCCGGTGGGCGTCCGCAAACCCCTGCCCATAGGTGTAGGTGGTCTCGGTCAGGATCCATGGATCGCCGTGAAACACGGTCAGCACCTGCTCGGCCATCGCAAAGTCCGGGCCGCCGGGCGACATCTCGCTGCTTTCATAGTTGTCGCCCTGAACGTTCCATCGGCCTTTTTCCTCGTAGTTGTAGATTTTGGTGAGGGCGAGCCGGTCGCCGGTGCGGAAGGAATTGATGTAAGCGGGATTGTCGGCCAGGTAGCGCCAGTTCACCGGCCCGAGCAGGGCGAAACCGGGCACGTCCCTGTAGAGTTCGGGCCGGACATTGTGGTGGGGAACCGTCCCCTCCCGGATCATTTCCACATAGCGTTCCGCCGGGATTTCCTTGCGGAAGGCGGTCTCGCGCTCATAAGCCTTGCGGGCGGCATGGACGTTGTAGGCGTCGGTGTAATCCCGCGGCCCGCGCACGTATTTGCCCAGGTTCCAGTTGTCGGAGTCCCAGTTATAGTAGAGGAGCGTGAGGTCGGGCCGGATTTTGCGCAGGTCCGCCGCAAGACGCCGGTGAAAATCGCGGCGTTTGCCGTGCCACCAGTCGGCGTAGACCTTGCCGCGCGGTCCGCCGGAGGCCCATTTCGCAAGCGCTTCGTCGCTGGCCCCGGCCGGGGGCGTTTCGCCCGTCTCCCGGGCAAACATCTCCACATCGTAGCGGCTGTAGCTGATCGGCAGGCGATCGCTGCGCATCCGCATGAGCAGGCCGCCGATCTGCGGGTTGTCCGCAATCCGCTCGCCGACGATTTCCCCGAAGAGCGCGTTGATTTCCTCGGTCACGACCGGCTGGAGCAGGTCCGCGCACCAGGTATGGAATCGGTTGGGACGCGCCGGTTTGCCGTTGGCGGCGACCGCCCGCAGCTCTTTGGGGATGGCGTTCGATCCTCCGTATTCGAAGCGGGGGAAGATCATCATGCCCGCCTCCTTCGTGGCGGCGAGAAAGCGATCGAGCGCGCCGGGCTGGTCAGGCGGCAGCGGTTCCCGGATGCCGTCGGTCGGCTTCAGGGGAAGTTTCTTCGCCTGCCAGTAGGCGAGGCTGCCCCATTTGAGCACGGAGGGCGCGATGGCGTTGTAGCCGAGAAACCGGGCGTGGGCGACCATGTCCCGGGGAATCGTTTCGGGCTCGCGCTCCCAGTCCGCGATGAACAACCGCTGCGGCTCGCCTTCCGGGAGCCGGATCTCCGGGCTGAGGGAACGCGGATCGGGCACTTCATAGACTTCGATGCGGCTGACGGCGGGGCCGGCGTCATACTGCGAAGCGTAGGAGCGGCCGATGTCGTGGAAGAAAATCCAGAAACCGTGATCGACCGGCGTGGAGCGGCTTCCCGCGCTGCCGTAGGTGAGCGCGTCAGGGATGACCAGCAAATCATAATACCGGTATTGGCGGCTGAGCGGGTAGTCATCGTAAGGGTTGCCCGCCCGCACCCCGGTCTTGAACCCGAGCCCCTGGTAGTTGCGCCCGGCGTCCACGTTCACCGGCATGTAACGGGTCTTGTCTTCGGGATATTCGATGCGGACAAGGTAGGCTTTCCCGGGGGTGATCCCGCCCCGCCCCACCCGGTAGCCAAACCATTCGCTATTGTTGGCCTCACGGTATTTTTTCCCCTCGAACTCCCGCACCACGATGCCTTCTTCCCATGTGGCATAGGCAACGCGCCCGACCCAACTGCCGCGAATCCCCCCCTGTTTGTAGGGATGCGGGCCGGAGGCCGGGTCGTCGCCCGCCTCCACGACATCCACCAGACGCAGGCGGCCATACGGAGTCTCCTCCCATCGTTCCGGCAGCGGTTCGAGGGCAAGCGAGTCGCGCTCGCCGTAAGGCATCGTGACATTGCGCCCGGTGGCGGCATAGAGCGCCTGACCGCGCCGGTCGGTCACCTGAACGCGGAGATCAAAGAATTCCGCATAGTAGAGAAGGAGGGACTGGCGTTCATCCAGCGCCACGTTGAGTTCCCACCACGGGCCCTCGGGGCCGGGGGTGAGAGCGCTGTTGCCTCCCGCGATCCGGCGAAAGAAACAATCGACCAGTTCGAAGTCCGCCCGCATCGGTTCATCGGGCAGGCAAAGCCTGGGAATGCGCAGCGAGATTTCATATCTGCGGCCCGGCAACGGCCCCGGATCGAACGCGGCGGATGCCGTCATGGGCTGGTCGCCGCCCGCGGTGCGCAGGGTGATCCAGGCCGGGAGCGGCTCCAGCACCCACGGGGAGCCGGTCATCCCGTTCTGGTTGCCCTGTTCGCCGCCATCGAGCAGGATGGCGATCCGGTTCGCCTCGCCGGGCCGGACCAGCGCGGATGGAATCGTGGCGTCGATATTCTTGTCCCACTTCGTGGTCCGGGCCACGCTTTGGCCGTTGAAAAAGACTTCGGCGTTGTCAAAGCTGTTGAGCACCCTGCCGAGCCGGAGACGCAGCGGGATACCGGACCAGCCCGGCGGCACGAACGCCGTTTGCATCATCCACGCGGCTCCGGTGTATTTCCGGAATCCCTGCGCCTGCCACGAAAGCCCGGGCAGGAGCGGCGCCCAATCCGGCGCGGTCGGCTCGCCCGTGGCCCATCCCGCCTTGAGGCCGGTCTTTTCGGGATCGGGACGGAAATGCCACAAGCCGCTCATGGCGATGGTTTCCGCCGGGCCGGACCGCATGCGACCGGTCTCGAATCCCGCGAAGGCAATGCGTCCGGGAGCGCGCAGTTCGTTGTTCTTGTAGCCGAGCGAGAGGGTGTTGAGGCCGACGGTTTCCGGCATGAGGGCAAGGCTTTTATGCGTGCGTTTGGCGAATTCGGCAAAGGGCAGGATCACCGGCGTCCATTCACCGGGCTTGACGCGGAAGGAGGTGGACCATCCCCCCGCGCCGGTGCCGAACTTGAAGTTACCCTTGTTGAAGTGCAGGCGCATCTCCCCCTCAAGGTCGTCGGTGCGATACCAGAAACGGAGATAATCGTCCCCGCGCTGCTCCCAGGCCGTTCCGTCGAGTCCCGGCGCGAGCCGGAAATCGACGAACTCCCCGCTGGCGTTGGGAAACGCGATCTTCAGGGAGACGGCGCTCTCCCCCTCCTTCCGCCCCGGTACGGATTCCGTGACGATGCGGGTGTCGGAGGTGCCGGGATCATGCCAGCCGGTGATCCAGTCCGCGCCGTTGGTTTTCAGGTCCAGGGCCGGGCCGGGCGAGCGATCGACCGCCCGCGGCACGAAGGTTCCCGCGCGCAGAAGGCGGGCCTCTCCCGGCGCGAACCCGCCACGGCCAAACTTGCTCGTCACCTCGACCGCCAGCACATTCTTCTCACCGAACCGGACCGCCTCGACCGGCACCCGGTAAACGCGCCTCGTCCGCGGTTTGTTGATCATCCCGCCAATGGATGCGCCGTTCAAGAAGACGCGATCGCTCTGGTCCGCGGGGGGAAGCTCCAGCGTGAGCGCCTCTCCCCGCCAGCCCGCGGGCACTTCGAACACCCGGCGATACCATGCCCGGCCTAGATAGTTCGGATAACCATGGTCCGCCCATTTGCCCGGCACGGGAACTTCCTTCCATCCGCTGTCATCAAGGGCGGGAAGGGCCAGGGAGTCATCCTGCCCGGCGGGCGTGGCCTGAAAGCGCCATGGACCGTTCAGGGGGATTTCAGGCGATGGCGGCGGAGAGGCGACGGCCCAACCGGCGATGGCAAGGCTGATCAGGGGACAAAGCAGGGACGACCGGAACATCAAAGCACTATTTCCCCGAAGAAAGCGGGGGACAAGCGCGCCGGGTTCGCGCAATGGAGCATCCGATTTCATTTTCTGATCATCGGCCGCCTTTTCAGGGAGAAAGCGACCGGGTGAAGACGGGAGCAAGGCGGGTCGCGCCGCTGGCGGCATCGAAATAGCGCTCCACGATGGTCCTCGTCCGCTCCTCCGCGTTGATCTTCAGCTCGCCCGAGGGCGTCTGGATGAGCGCCTGGCCGATCGCATAGACGCTGAAGACGTTTCCCCTCGTGGTGATGAGGTTGGAAATGTCACGGAAAAGCTCCTCGCTCTTTTCCCCTTCATCGGCGACCCCCCTGATCTCCACGATTTCGCCGACCGAATCAAACCCCGCTCCGTAGCCGTATTCCTTTCCCTCTGCCGCGCCGGTGGCGAGGGTGCGATCCCGGATATTGCGGGCGATGGCCTGCGCCTTCGCGCCGCCGACGCGGGACGCGGCGTTGGTGGAATCATCACGACACCCTTTCAGGACGGCCATCAGGGGATGGATGCGTTCAAGCGCGAACGGTTCCGAACCGCCATTGATGTTCACCCGCCCGCCGATCTCCGTGCCACGCGGATGATACACGTACCGGGCGTTTTCGTGGACCTCAAGGGGAGCCGCGAAGAGATCCATGAAGGCCCAGTCCGGAACCACGGAAACGGGCTGCCGGTTGGGCTGGAGCCGCAACGTGCGCCACGGCGTTCCCGGCGGGAGATCGAGCTGCGGGGGTGACGCGGCGGGGGTTTTGGGCGAGCACTCGATGCCGGTGTGAATGTAGCCCAGTTCCCCCGAGGAGCCCACCATGCCGGAGGTATTGTCGTCCACGGAGCCATCGGACCGGGTGAACACCGTCCCGGCGGGGGGCGGCATGTAGAAGCTTGCCGTGCTGATCATGCCGGTGGCATCGGCATCCTGCTGCGGCACGATCGACGGGTCCGCCGTTCTCGCCACGCCGAGCACCGAAAGCGAATTGGGTGCTCCGAAAGAGTTTCCGCCGGCCCGTTGCTTCCAGTCCCCGGGATGTTTGTTCACCCGCGGGTCATCCACCTCCAGCGAAGTGATCGCCTCGGGCGGAACCCCTTCGGGGTCCACGGGGCATTCCAGACGATAGGCGGAGAACGCGGATGACACATCGATTCTGGAAGTGGTCGCCGCCTGCGCGATGGCCACGCGCAGGGTCGCGCTCAGCGGTCGGCTTGTAAGCGTCGTGGTTCCCGACGAATGCGTGCGCGTATAGGTCACCGTCGAATATCCCCCTTTGGTCAGGATGGGATGACTGATGCTCCCGGGGGGGATGGGGGGCGGGTTGGACTGGATTCCGAAACCGTGGACGCCGGATTCCGTGCTCAGGTAAAGTTTGGTGAGGTCCACCTGCTCCAACCCGTAATTGCGGGGCAGATAGAGTTCGACCCTGATTTTCATCGTCAGCAGATCGTCGCTCAACCAGACCCCCACTTCGTTGATGAGCGGGCCTCTCGTCTGGCCGAAGAACGAAAGGGAATAGTTCGTGGGGGCCTCGGATTTCGTGAACACCGGGGGCGTGCCGCCATTGCTCACCAGGCGCAACGGCTGGACGATGTTTTGCCATGCGGCATTGGGAGCCGCTTCCTTGCAGCGCACATAGTCGATGATGTTGATGGCGATCTGGGCGAGGCGGGTGGCCCGGGTGGCCTCCGGATAAGCGGAGAAATACTTGTCCTGAAGGCTCCCGTCGCCTGTCACCATCGGCCAGTCGCTCCGTTGCAGGTAGGAGACGATCCGGTTGATGGTCCCGGTCAGCTTGGCCGAGTCGAGGTTGGCGTACGGGCCCGGGTCACCCGGCGTCGGCCCTTCCTGCGCGTCGGTCAGGATGCGGATATAGGCCGGGCGACCGGCCGCTCCCGGCAGGCCGTTTTTGCCGATCCATTGCCCGTTCTCGAACTTCCATCCGGCCCGGGCCGGGCTGGTGGTCAGCACGATGCGGGGCTCGCCGAAGAACGTCGTGTCCGGATCGTGATTGTAATGGGTGAGATCGAACCGGTTGGCGCGGATGACCTCGGAGCCCCCCGCGCCGCCGGGCTCCATTTCGACACGGCGCACATCGTCCGGCGTGTTGAAGAACCCGTGGTTGAGGCTCGCGTACCCGGGATCGGCGGTGATGAAGGCGTGGATGGCGTCGGCCATGCCTTCCGAGAGCCCCTCAAGGGCGTCCAGACGGATCCGGCTCGGGTGCCCGGGCGGGTTCGGGTTGGCGCCCGAGCGGCCCCAGGCGAGGTTGTAGTTCACCTTGGAGCTTTCGTCATCGGTCCAGTAGGCGTAACGCCCCATGATGGGATTGGCGGCGTTGGTCAGATCGGGCGAGGGGGAACGGTCGAGGCTGCCATCCTTGCGAAGATACACCCACGCAACCCGCAGGGGCATCGCTCCGGGATCGGCCGGATCGGCTTTTTGTTCGGTAATGAGATGGTTTCCGGCATCGCGCAGGCTCGCCACGTTGAGATCGGGCGGGGAAAGGATGCCCGGATGCGCGGGCGCGGATGCGCCGCCCGAATGCAGGGGAAGGGTTTCCTGAAGGATTTTGCGCTGATCGGCAGGGCCGGGACCGGCTTCGGCGGCCCCGAAAACCAGTTGGCCCGGCTGGCTGATCCAGTTGCGTTCGGGATCGGCGGTGGCGAGGAGGAGCGTGGCGGCGGCGTGGTCCGTGGCGATCCCGGCCAGAAAGCGGGCGCGGGTTTTTTCCAGATGAAGGCTGGCGGCGGGCCGGTCGAGACGCATACTCAGGGCGAAGCCGACGATGATGAGGGTGATCAGCACGACGAAAGCCAGCGTGATCACAAGGGCGAAGGCGCGCGGAGGGGCGGGGGGAGGCGTCATGGGGCGTTCTTCAGGGCGACCCGCGCGGTGTGCGAGCGCAGCCCCTGGCGCACCGCCTGGAGCGAGGCGTCCCGCTGGACGGCGGCGACGAACTCCGGGGCATCGGCGGCGGCGGCGGCGTGGGTGATCAGGGCGGATTGCAGGGCGGGGGTGATGCGGGCGGCGGAACGGGCATCGAGGAGGGCGACGCTGACCTCGACCGCGGAGGGCAGGGCGCAGGCGGGCAGCGTTCCCAGAAGGGAATCCTCGTAGCCGGTGCGGGAGTCGAACGGCTGGCCGCTGGCGGTGACCGGAGCGCCTGCGGAATCGAGGGTGGCCACCCACAGGCCGAGCACGTTTTCGGCGAAGAGCCCGCGGTAACCGCTGGCCGCATCGGCTGGCGCGACGGCTTGGAGCACGGAAGCGTCGAGCCAGTCGGAGGGTTGGGAGTAGAGGCGGAAATTCGGGTTGGCGGTGATGGCGGAAGCCTCCCGTTCCCCGTAATTCGCAAAGAACCGGCAGAGCAGCGCCCGGGGATTGGCGGGGTTGGCGGTGTCCCATTTCACGAAATAGCCCAACAGGGCCACCTCGCCGAGAACCGTGTCGGTGGCGCGCGGAGCCTGCCAGAAGAAGGCGTCGCGGTTTTTGAACGCGGCGGGAATTCCGTCGGGATTGACGATGAACTGAAGGTTTCCGGTGTCGGAGCGGTTGAGCGGAAGCAGGGCCGACTCAAGGTCGAGGGCGATAAAGTCCGTGATGGCGCGGGCGTTCTGCATCCGTTCCTTGCGGGCTTCGCCGAGTTTCCAGGCGCTGCTGGAACCGGCGAGGATCTGCTGGAGCACCAGCAGGAGCAGCGTGAAGATCGCGGCGCTGACGAGAAGCTCAACGAGGGAGAAGCCCCGGGAGCGGCCCGTGCCTCGTCGTGGAAAGGGGCGGTGGATGGCGATAAGCTTCTGGCCTGGTTTCATCACTGCTTGATCCGTTTCGGTGGGACTGTTACTGATCCGCCTGTCTGCGGACCAGGCTTGCATGAAGGGTCCGGGAGCCTTGGGGAGCCGTTGCGCCCACCGGCCAGGAAAAATCCAGGACCAGCCGGTACAGGATGCAGGCTCCCGGGTCGGTTGCCGGTTGGGTGGAGGGCTCGGGCACGAGGGTCAGGGCGCACCGGTAGAGCGCGCCTTCCAGCGCCGCCTGCGGATCGGTGATCGGGGTGCCGAGCGGGGCGACCGGGCTCCCCTCCACGGTGAAATAGACCACGGGCGCTTCGGAAATACGCTCCTGGGCATGGGTGAAGGCCCCGCTACGAAGATCGCCGACGATGGCCGACGACATGGCGGCGAGCACGGTTTCCTCCCCCGAGGAGCGGCTGCTGGCCAGCGCGACCGACATCAGGCCGATGATCGCGCTCAAGGCAAACCCGGCGACGGCCAGTGCGATCACCACTTCCATGAGGGAAAACCCCCGGCGCGGGCGGCACGGGTTCATGGGCGCGCAACCAGCGTCCGGCCGGTGGAGGCCAGCACGGTGATCTCGTAATAATTGGCGGGGCCGTTGGCGCCGGGGCGGAGATCCGTGGCGGAGGTTCCCCCGGGAGCCAGCACGCCTTCGGTGAGCCGGAAGCCGCCGGGGTTCCCGCTCAACAGGCTTCCATTGGGCAGGAAAACGAGATAGCGGAATTCCCGCACGGTTTCCGATCCGAACCCGGGCCGGGGCAGGGCGGGCGAGGGAACGCCCGGCACCCCCGCCTCATCCGTATGGGCGTTGAGACGGGAAGTGGCGGGATCGCTATCCACCAGCACCCCGGGGGGCAGCACCTCCCAGGAGGCCGTCTGCCGCCAGTCGGCGCTGGCGAGCGGCGCGCCGTCCTGCCGCGGGCGCAGTTCCATGATCGTCACCGCCCGATGCGAGAGGGGCGAAGCCGGGTCCGTGGCGATGACCACCGCCGCAAGCGAGTTGTGCGCCATCGCCGTGGTGCGGGCCAGCCCGAGCAGCCCGGTGACCTGATCGCCGGATTGGGAAAGTTTTCCCGCCAGGCTGAGGCTGGAAATCGCCGGGGCGGCAAGGCCCATCAGGAGCGCGAAGATCGCCAGCGTGGCCAGCATTTCCACCAGCGTGAAGGCACGGGATTGAGCAAAGGGGGAAGTTTTCAAGGGAAAGCCGGGGTCTCATCAAAAGATAACGGCCCCTTTCCCGGCGGCGCAAACCGCATCAATTAACCCTTTTCCCCTAAAGTTTCACGATTTGATCATCGTAATGCTTACCCGGCGGTTCCGCCGCGGGTGAAGGCAAACGGCGGGGCGGGCCATCCGTTGGCGCCGAAGAGGGTGACCGGCGGGTTATCCGCCCACGCGTAACGAATGGCCATTGGCCGCTTCACCGCCGGGCTCGAAACCCGGAGCCGCCGCCCGGCAAGCCTCGCCAACGCGGGATGGAAGGGACCGTCCGCGCCGCGCAGCACAAACCCTCCCGGCTCCCGCAGATACGGCTCCCCGGAGGCGTCCGCCAGGGTGATTTCCACCGCGTCCTCCAGCCAGCGCACCGCCCCGACGCCCGGCCCTCCGGCGGCGACGGGATGGCCGTACACCCTGGCGAGCACGCTCTCCACGAGCCGCCGCGCGATGACCGCCTTCCCCGGCGGATGAATATCGACCGGGTCGCCAAGGTCGATCGCCGGTACCATGGCCGTGCCGGGCAGGGAAAGAACCTCCTGTTGCGCGGCGCGCAGTTCCGCCCACTGGCCCGAGCAGGCCACCGCTTCGAACGGGCGGAAGCGCGGAAGCTGCACGTAGTGAAAGGGCCACTCCGGCGCGCGGAACGCCCGCCGCCAGTCCGCGATCAGGCGCGAAAAGAGATCGCGGTATTCATGGGGTCGGCGGCCGTTCGATTCGCCCTGGTACCAGATGACGCCGCGCGCCGCCAGCGGAGCCAGCGGCTCCACCATGCCGTGAAAGAGGCAGCTCGGATCGTAGCGCCCGACTTCCCCGCCGGGTCTTTCCGGCAGCGGGGGCACGCGGTCCCGGAAAACGGGGCTCGCCAGAAGCGCCTCGCGGCTCGTCCACATCTCGGCGCAGGTATCGCCCAGCGCACAACTAATCGCGCCGACGGGCACGCCCAGTTCGAGGTGCAACTCCGCGGCAAAAGTCATGCCGAGCGCGGAGAAACCAAGGGCGCTGGCCGGAGTCATGGCCTGCCAGCCTCCCGTGACGGATCGCCGCGGAAGGAGCGAGCGGCACGGTTTCACCGTGAAAATCCGGACCTCCGGGAGATCCCGGCAGGCGGCCTCCGCCGTGGCGTCGGGGAATTTCGACGCCTCCCACTCGATGTTGGATTGCCCGGCGAGAATCCAGACCTCCCCGAACCGCACGTCCCGGCAGGCCGCGCGGCCACCGGAACCGCTGACGGCCAGCTCCAGGGGCTCGTGCGACGCGTGCGGCCCGTGATGCGGGCCAGCGGGCAACTCCGCCTGCCACACCCCGTCCCGGTCCGCCTCCGCGCTGACACCGGTACGGCCCAGCGTCACCCGGAGCTTCCCGCCCGGCTCCGCCCGGCCCCATACCCGGACCGGAACGCCACGCTGCAAAACCATGTGATCGCCAAAAATCGGGGAAAAGGAAGGGGTCTGCATGAATTTGCGTATCTGATTACAATTCCGTGACCCGGAACGACAGGTTTTCTTCTTATTTGACAGAGCCATTGAATTGTCGCTTTTTGTCGCCATGAATGAGAACCCCCCATTTCCGGCTGCGCGCCCCCTTCGCCTCTCGGAATGGGCTTCCCTGGAGACCCACCTGCTCTGGATCTACGATGCGAAGCCGCGTTTTCCCAGGGAAGGGGACCGCGTGGCGAACCAGCACATGTCGGCCTGGCTCATTCGCAAGGGCCAGGTCACCGTCCGCATCGGTGAACGGGAAATCACCGCCGCCGCGGGGGAATGGATCTTCCTCGGCCAAGGGGAACGCTGGCAGAAGTTTTCCCCGGATTGCCACCTGCTTTCCGTTCGTTTCAGCGCGTTCTGGCCATCGGGCGAGGATCTCTTCGCACGCGACCAGTGCCAGGTCATCGCGGCGAAGAGCGCCCCGCGTCTGGAAGCCGTCTCCCTCAAGCTCCTGCGCGCCGTGCGCCGTCACTTCCGGCGCAGCCTTGTTTTTCTCATGCAGGAACACGGGACCATGGAGAGCCACTTCGATATCCACATCGCCTTCTGTTCGTGGTTCGTCGTCTATTGCCGCACGCTCGCCCGCATCGGCCATGTTCCCGCTCATATCGGCCCGATGGATTCCCGCGTCGAACGGGTGCATGAAATGATCCTCAGGCATCCGCTTGAGCGGCCCTTCGACGAAAAAGCCGCCGCTTCTTCCGTCGGGCTGAGTTCCATCCAGCTCAACCGGCTTTTCCTCAAGCAATTCGGGCGCACCATGCGCCGCGCCATCGAGGAACGGCGGCTCGAATACGCCATCCATGCCCTCAGCGGAACCTCGGCCCCCATCAAGCAGATCGCCTACGACCTCGGTTTCGGCTCGCTGCCCCATTTCTCGACCTGGTTCCATCGCCGCAAGAACATCTATCCGCAGGAATACCGGCGTTCGGGCACGCTCTTCTATTGAGCGCCCGGACGATCATTCCGTGCAAGTCTTCGGCCTGTTTCGCTAAGTGGCCCGGGTTGCCCCGTGCCCCCTCCTCTGGCACGATCCGGACATGCGTGGTTCCCCCGCATCCCTCCTCATGCCATGAAAATTCCCACTCTCGTCGCATCGCTCGCCCTGATCACCCTTGCCGCCTGGCCGCCGCCCGCACCCGCGGCGGAGCCGGCCAACACCGAAGCCCTCGGCGACTTTTCCGCGGGCCTTGAGGGCTGGCGCTATAACGGCGGCTGGGAGTTCAAGGGTTCCAGGGGCCGCCTCGTCCACGAACCCTCCGAAGGCCACAACGAACCGGGCGCGGCCCGGCTCACCGGGGAATTCGAGGCGGGCGGCTCTTATGTCGCCATGACCCGCCAGGGCTCCTTTTCCGAACCGGCAGCGGTCCGGTTCCGGGTGAAGCCGGAAGGTCTCAGCGGTCTCGACATCCGCCTTGGCGACGGCCGGCAGCAGATTTTCCAGTACTCCGTTCCGCTCGAGGGCGGCGGGGAATGGCAGGAGGTGGTCATTCACGTGCCCGATACGCCCGCGAAATCCCACTGGGGCGGACCCAACGACGGGGTCTGGAGCGGTGAGCTGACCCAGGTCTGGATTTGCCTGCCACGCCGCTTTTGCGGGGAAAGCAAGACGGCATCGTGCCTGGTTGACGACGTTGAGGTCATCCCGCGGCCCTGAGCCTCCCGCCGCAAAGCAACGCTACAGAATCACTGGAAACGCTCCCATCCCCGGCGTCGCCCCCGCGCTTCGCCCGGCTCTTCGTAAAACCCCTGAAACACTCCCCTATGAAAACGACCCTCCGCAAAACCCTGCTCTCCATGGCGATGCTCGTGACGGCGGCCTCTTCCAATCAGGCCGCGCTGCTGCTTTACGACGGAATGGAAAGCTACACCACGGGCGCGGGCATCAATGGACTCAATGGAGGCAACGCCTTCGGCGGAGCGTCGTGGAGCGCGTATAGCACCGCCAGCGTCGGGCAGACGATCCAGGCGGTTTCCCTGAACTACTCGGCGGGTGTGGTCACCGTGAACGGGGGAGCGAAAGCCTACTATTCCAACAGCGGCGGCGCGACCTTCCTGACCAGCCGCGGTTACTCGATTCCCGCCGTGGCGGACGGAGGGTCCGTCTTCGTCAGCTATCTGATCCAATCCCCCGGGAGCTTTGAGGGAACAGGCGCTTTTACCCAGTTGGGGCTGTATGGTTCCGACAACTGGGGCGCGATCACGTTCGCGCAAAGCGGGGAGACCCAGCTCGGCGTTCGCGCCGGTTCGGGCAGCAATATCGGAGGCGCCGCCGATGATCTTCAAAACGGGGTGACCTATTTTGTCGTGCAGGAATACAAGATATCGGGCACCGACACCATCATCAGCACCTGGCTGAACCCGACGAGCCTCACGCTCGGCGCCCCCAATGCGACCGGCACCGGCTCCACGGGCTCCTTCACCTTCACCCAGATGAGGATTCGCGGCGCGTTGAACGCAAGCACCTATTATTTCGACGAATTCCGCATCGGCACGAGCCTTGCCGATGTCGTCCCGGTGCCGGAACCCGGCGGTATCCGGCTCGCCCTGCTGGGAGCGGGAGCGTTGGGCGCCCTCCTCTACCGGCGGCGTTCCCGCGCCCGGTTGCTCCGGGGTTGAGGACGCGCCTGAGGGCGGGAATCATGATTGCCCGTTTTTGCCAAAAAGACTCCCGCCGGGCCTTCCGGATGCGAATCCCCGAATAGGATGGACATCACCGTTATCACCACCAATCTCGGCCACCTGAAAGCTTACCGGGTGGAAGCAACGCCAACGAGAGCGCCGAAGCTCGACCTGGTTGAAAACCTCAATTTCCCGGACGCTCATGGGCGCTACCCGGCGGATAAGGAGGTCGGCGAGGCGGGGCGCTTCCCGATCACGCAACGCTCCGGCCCCTCGGTCGCCACCGCCGCCTACGAAGCCCTGCCTCAGGAGCTGGAGAATGAACGCCGCCTGGTGCAATTGATCGCAGGGCACATCGAGGCGATCCTGGAGCAGGAACGCACGGAAGCGTGGTACTTCTCGGCGAGGCCCGGGATTTTTCACGCCATCCTCGGTTCCATCGACCCGCGCCACCGCGAACGGATGGCCCGCTCCGCCCATGCGGACCTGACCAAGACACCCCCCACGGAGGTGCTCGATTTTTTCAGGCTTCCCTGACGATCGCGGGCCATCGCGTCCTTCTCCGGGTCCGGGGAGGAGGTCAGAGCACGAGGGATTCGCCTTCGGTCATCACCGTCACCCGGTCTTCCACGCCCCGTTCGCGGGCGGCCACGCGCAGCCGCTTGAGCGGCTCATCCGGCGGCTCGTAGCTCAGGCGGAAGGAACCGTAGTGCATCGGGATCATCCGGGCGGCCCCGAGGTCGAGAAACGCGGCGACGGCTTCCTCCGGGTTCATGTGGACTTCGCGGCGGCTGGGCGGGTCGTACGCGCCGATCGGCAGCAGCGCGAGGTCGATCCGGAAGCGTTCGCCGATCTCCCGGAACCCGCCGAAGTAGGCGGTATCCCCGCAATGGTAGATCGTCCGCCCGCCGGTTTCGATGATGTAGCCGCCGAAGCCCCGGTGCGAATCGTGCAGCACCCGCGCCCCCCAGTGGTGGCACGGGGTGAGGGTGATCCGCGTGGGACCGCGTTCGAAGGCTTCCCAGTAGTGGAGTTCGTGAACGCTCTGGAAGCCGAGGTCGTGGACGAGATTGCCGACTTCAAAGGGAACCACGATCGGCTGGTCCCCGGCGATGGCCCGGAGCGTTTTCCGGTCGAGGTGGTCGAAATGCGCGTGGGTGACGAGCACCATTTCGATGGAGGGGAGGTCGCGAAGCTCCAGCCCGGGGTGGCGGATACGCTTGACCACCTTCAGCCATTTGGCCCAGTTCGGGTCGATGAGGAGGTTGGACTGAAAGGTGCGCAGGAGAAAGGAGGCGTGCCCGATCCAGGTGACGCCGATCTCCTCCTCGCGCAGTTCGGGGAAAAGCGGGCTGACCGGCTCCCCCTCGCGCGGGGTGAAGAGGGTCGGGATGAGCACTTCCGTCACGAAATTGCGCTTGTGCCACCCCTCCCCCGGCTTGAGCCCGACCCGGTGCCGCACCTCCCCGGGAGCCTCTTCCGCCGTGGCCCCGGCGTCCCCGGCACCCCTGCGGCGCAGGCGCGCCTTGGCGGCAAGGCGGAGTTTGTCAAAAGGATTGGTCACGATGTGGAATGGAAAGGGTAGCGGTCCGCGTGCCGGGAATCAAAAAAATTTCGGGCAATCATCGCCTCCGCGATTCATGAGTCTTGCAACCCGGGGGCCGGATGGGTCGGATGGCCTTCCAGAAAGGCGCGGATGTTGCCGAGCGTGGTCCGGTTGATCCGCGCGACCGCCTCCAGGCTGTTGAAGGCGGTGTGCGGGGTGAACACCACGTCGGGCCGGGCAATCAGTTTCGCGTTGCGCATCAGCCGCTGGAGTTCCCCCACCCGCTCCGGGTCGGAGGCCCGCAGCTCCTCCGGGGCGACGCCGGACTGAAGCCGCCGCACGATCTGCTCACTGATGATATGGAGGGATTCCTTGTGGAGCACCTGCTCCTCCTCCAGCACGTCGAGCCCCGCCCCGCCGACCTGCCCGGTTTCGAGCGCCTCGATGAGCGCCTCCGTGTCGATCAACGCGCCCCGGGCCGTGTTGATCACGATCACCCCCCGGCGGCACCGGGCGAGCGTCTCCCGGTTGAGCAGGTGGTAGGTGCCCGCCATGAGCGGGATGTGAAGGGTGAGGATGTCGGCGTTTTCGAGCAGGGCATCGAGGGGATGGTATTCAAAACCGAGAATCTCGCTCATGAAGCGGTTCGGGTTCAGGTCGTAGGCGAGCACCCGCATCCCGAAGGCGCGGGCGATCCGGATGACGTGCAGGCCGATCCGCCCGGAACCGATCACCCCGAGCGTGCGCCCCTTGAGATCGAAACCGCGCAGGGTCTCATAAGTGAAATGATTCCCCTCATGCGTGTTCATGGAGAGCCGCAGCCGCCGGGAGACGGCCAGCAGGAGGGCGAAGGTGTGTTCGGCCACCGTGTTGTCCCCGTAGGAGGGGACGATGGAGACGCTCACCCCCCGTTCCCGGCAGGCGAGCAGGTTGATGTGATCGTGCCCGGAGGAGCGGGAGGCCACCAGCCGCAGCCGGGGGTGGGTCTCCAGAAATTCCGCGCTCACCCGGGAGTAAATGAAGGGGGAGAGGATTTCCGCGTCCTCGCCCACCTCCGCCAGCGAGGCAACGAAGGAGAGATCGTGCTCCTCCAGCTCCCGCCGGAAGAACTCCTGCTCGCTCGGCTCCGTTTCGGTAAAATAAATTCTCATGGTGGAGAATGCCGGTACCCAGAACCTACCGGGGAAGCCGCCTTCGGGCAAGCCCGGGAATGCGCGGCACCCCCTTGGCACGTGATTTGCTGCTTTCAAGGGGTGTCCGGAGATCCGGACGCTCCAACCTTTTTCTCCCATGAACATCTATATTGGCCGTAATGGCGTTATGATGGGGCAGTTCAAGCTGTCGGAATTACTTACCGCGATCGCGCAGGACGTCGTCAGCCACACCGATCATGCCTGGCACAAGGGGCTGCGCACCTGGGGCACCGTGGCCGAAGTGGTGCCGCCCCTCCTGCCGCCGATCGCCCATGGGGCAATGCCCGAGGCGGTCAGCATGGGCGAGGATTGAGCCCGGCTTGCATCTCCGCGCCCGCCTCCATACGATCCGTGGGCAAGGAGACATGAATCAGGCTCATTCAAAAACGATCGGGACGGGCTATCCCTTTGCCGTGACCGTCCAGGGGAGCAGCACCGCCTTCACCCAGAAGGTGCAGGCGGGCCGGCACTGTTTTACAACCGATGAACCGGTGGCCATGGGAGGAGAGGACGCGGGGCCTTCGCCCTACGACCTGCTGCTGGCCGCGCTCGGCTCGTGCACGTCGATGACGATCTCCATGTACGCGCGGCGCAAGAAATGGCCGTTGCAGGAGGTGACCGTGCGTCTGCGACATTCGAAGCAGAAGCCGATGAACGGGGGGGAGGAGGTGGATGTCATCGAGCGGGAGATCGTCCTTCACGGCGTTCTCACCGATGAACAGCGGGCGAGGATGCTGGAGATCGCGGACCGCTGCCCCGTGCACCGGACGCTTTCCTCACAACTCGAAATCCGCACCCAGAGCGCCCCGCAGTAGCCCGCCGCCGACCGCCCCTTACGGCGCGAGGGCGAGCAGGCGGGCGAAAAGAAGCTCCGCCGCCAGCCGGTGCCCGCGCGCGTCCGGATGGTTGAGGCCGTTGGCGAGCCAGATGTCGGTATCAAGCCCCTGCCGGTTGAGGCGTTCCCATTGCGCGTGCACATCGGCGAGCAGCGCGCCGGTCTCCGTGGCGACGCGCCGGATTTCCCCGGCGCAGGCCGCCAGCGCGCCGGAAGTCTGCGCGTGGATGATCCGCCCGGCAAAGGCTTCGTGATCGGGGTGAATGCGGGGGCTCCGGCGGCGCGCCATCAGGGGGGGCGTCAGGCAGGCCACCGCCGCGCCGGTTTCCGTGCGGATGCGGCGCACCATCGCCCGCAAGGCCGCGCCGAACGCCGCAAGCCCCGGCGGGCCCTCCAGCGCGTCGTTGAGCCCGAAGGCGATCAGCACGAGGTCCGGCGCGTGGCCGAGCACATCGCGCTCCAGCCGTTCCAGCCCCTGCATGGCGCTGTTTCCCGCGACCCCGGCGTTGATCGTCTGGAAGGTGGCCGTCGGGAAAAACGCCTCCAAGCGCTCCTGAAGCAGCCGGTGGTAGACCCGCGAACCCTCAAGGCAGCGATGCTCCGTCACCCCCTGTGTCACGCTGTCGCCAAAGGCGACGATCGTCACGGGCCGTTGCTCCGCGTCGCGGGCGTTGGCTTCGATCCTCTCAAAAAACGCGTTCATCGGCGGCGGCGGGCCGGACGTCCCTACACAAAGCGGATATCGGGCACTTCGCCCGAGCGAATGCACTCGCCGAGTTCCTCCCACATCCGGTCCTGATAAGGCCGGGAGGTGTAGAGGCCAAGCAGCGAGTAGCTCAGGACGACCGTCGCGGCAGCCCGGCGGCGCGGTTGGCCCCGCATTTCCCGGGCGAGTTCCTCATAGACGGCGGCGAGCTTCTTGCGTTTTCCCTCATGGGTAAAGAGGCCGCCGTGATTGGAAATGTCGGCGGCGGCGGGCATGTCCATCGTCGGCCAGTTGAGGAAGCCGTTGACATGCGGCATCAACCCTTCACAGAGCCTGCGGGTGTATTCCGCGTGCTCTTCCTCGCTCCGGTACGGGAGCGGCCCGAGAAAACGGGAGGCCCCGCCGCCGTACCAGCCGAACTCCTGAACGACGACCGGCTTGCCGTAATGCTCGTAACGCGCGGTGGCGATGCAGCTCGCCAGCCAGAATTTCCATTTCGGGCCGTTGGAATGGAGGTCGTCGAGCGGATCGCCGTGCCCGCCCGGGGTGCACTGGCAGGCCGGGTACGGGTGGAAGGTCACGAAGTCGAAAAGATCGTGCAGGGCGCGGTTGTGGAAACCGTTGGCGAGGAAAAGATCGGAATCCGGGCAGAGCCACGTGTTGTTGCCCGAGACGACGAGATGGCCCGGGGCGGCGGCGCGGATCACCTCGCACTGGCGGCTGCACCAGTCGTACCCCCGGGCGTTGAGGTAGTTGCGGTAATCGAACGCCCTGATATCAAAGGGAGCCTCGACGAATTCCACCTTCGCGGGAACCTCCGCAAACCTCCGGTGGGCGCTGCCATGGGCGCGGTTCATCGCTTCCACGCTGCCGTAGCGGATCTCCAGCCAGCCGGGCCATCCGGCGTTGAGCGTCGCCTCGATCTCCTGCGCTTTCGCGTCGCCTTTCTCCAGCGCGTGAGGGCGGTTCCAGTAGAGCAGTTCGTTGCGCAGATCCCACGCCCAGATGGCCGGGTGGCCCCGGTAATGACCGGCAAAGGCTTCCCAGAAGGCGCACGAATCGTCGAGGGCTTTGCCGCTGTCGGCCAGAAGCTCCACATCAAACCAGTCTTTCCCGCCGACATACCCGCCCACCGGCATCAGGTAAATGCCGTGCTTTTCGGCCAGGCCGATCAAGCGGTCCCAATTCGCCATCCCGTCGGCTTTGAGCCCGGTTTTCGCGTCGAAAACACGGTTCACCCCGATCGCCTGCCGCAGGCAGTTGAGGCCCAGCCCGGCCATCAGGCCAAGGCGGCGGTCGCAATCCGCGGCGTCGAACGCGTCGAAGAGCGTCCCGTCGCCCGGGTGGATGTCATTGAGGATGTTACCGCCCAGAGGCGAGATCGGCTCGCCGCTCCCGGCGAGTTCAAAGTTCCAGCGGTCGGCGGCCAGGCGAATGGGTTTCATGGGGTGCGGAAAGGTTGGGGCGGGTTCAGGCAAAAAGCACGCGCAAAGTCACGATGCGGTGCGCGGGCGCTTCGACCCGAAGCGCCCCTTCCCGAATCCCGGGGGCCGGGGCCGCCGGGTCGGGTTCTTCGTTGAGGAGCAGCCGCTGCGCGGAGGCGACCTCCTTCCAGAAGCGGATCTCCCCGGTGGCGGCGGTCGGCATCGGGTTCCAGAGGCGCAGGATCAGCCCGGGGCCGGTTTCCGGAGCCTTGATGGCGGAGACAACCAGCGGGCTCTCCCCGCAGTCCACAAAGTCCACAAAGCCGCGGCTCCCGGCGCTCCCATTCATGGCCGGGTATCCCGAGGAAAGCTTTCCGGTCTGCCGGGTCATCACGCCGCCCTGAAGCCTGGCCAGTTCCGCCAGCGCCCGCCCGCGCGGGAGGGTGCCCGCGAAGGGGAGGAGGGCAAAGCGGAAGCGCGTGCGCCCCTTTTCCAGGCCATCCCGCTCGCCGGTGGTGGTGATCGTCTTGCGGAACGACCGCAAGAGCGTGACGAGCAGCGTGCGCCGACGGTCATCGGCCACCCCGCCTTCGTGCAGGCCGCCCGCGGAGATCAACGCCAGCCCCCGCGCGCCCGCGCCGACGGCTTGCAGCCCCAGGAACGGCTTTTCCGCCTGCTCCATCTCCTGCCAGTCGGTCGTCTGCGGATCGAGGGCGATCGGGCGTTCCACGAAATCAAAGGGCTGGTGCGCCAGGTAGTGATCGGCCTCCGGGCAATCGGTGGGCAGGAGCAGCCGCAGCCGGTGATCCTCCGCCGGGTTGTCGATCTCCATCTCCACCTCCACCGTCTCCGCGCCGTGGCGCAGGGTGATGTCGCTGGTGATCGTCACACGGACCCGCGCCGGGTCGGGCGCTTCCGCCGCGCGATCGTAGCGGGCGCTGACGGCAAACCGTGTCACCATGCGGAAGGTGACCAGTTCCGGCCCCTCGTGCAGCACCCCGACCTCCGCCGGGGCCGCCGTGGAAAGCGCCTGCTGATCGTTGAGGGCATGGACATGAAACCAGCCGTCGCCGATTTCGCTCCGGTCCTCGAAGGTGAGCAGATCGCGGTAGGTCTGGGCGGTCTTCCGGTCGGTGAGCGTGAGCGTGCCGTTGCTTTCGATGGCGATGGCCAGATGCGCGTTCTCCGCGGAGGCGGGCCCGGTGCGCAGCGAACCGCTCCGGCGGACCGGCCTGGTGGCGGGGCGAACCCGGAAGGGGGCGAACCCGAGCGCGGGCAGGGAGAGCCGCGCGGCGACCCGGTAGCGGGTGAACGGCCCGTCGCTCTGGAAGCAGAACCGGGCGTACCGCGAGCGTTCATCGGTGCGGGGCAGGTAGGAAAGCCGCTGATAGGGAACCTCCTCCCCGCGCTCGTCCTCGATCACGAAATGCTTGAGCCGGGTGGCGAAGAACGAGTCGCCGAATTCCGCGGGATAATCCGGCGGCAGGTCCACCTCAAAGCTCACCACCTCCTCGCGCGGGAAAGGGAGCGGGTTGACCACCACGAGGGTGAACTCATCCTTCTCCCGGGCGAGGTCCGCGCTCCGCGAGGTCAGGAAGCCGATGGCCTGCGCCCGGAGCTGCTCGCCGAGAACGCGCGCCTGATCGTAGCGGTAGAGCATGTCGCGGTGCACCTGATCAAGCGAACAGCCGCAGATCGAGTCGTGGGCGTGGTTGGTCAAAAGATGTTCCCAGGCGATCTCCACGAAACGCCGCGGGATCTCCGCCCCCTCCAGATTCGCCAGCGCCGTGAACGGATCGACCCACTTTTCCAGCAGGTTCTGGCAGGCATCGTTGGCCAGCTTGACGCCGACGCGCGCCGAGGGGCAGTTGGGAATGAGCCAGAGATAATTGCTCGCGTTCCGGCTCGGCTCGCGCAGTTCGCCCCGGCGGACCATCAGTTCGCCGCCCTTCCCGCGGGCTTCCTCAAAGAACAGGGGAAACGTGGAGTGCCTGGGCTCCAGCTCCGGAAACGCCTCGCGAATCATCTTCCGGTAGTAGGCGACCTCGGTGGCGGGCGGGATATGGTCCATCGAATCGAGCAGGCAGAGCGGCAGCCCCCCGGCCCGCCCGATCTCGTGGCCGACATAATGGGCAAGCTGGAGGCGGAAATGCCGGTCGCGCACCTCCGCCTGTTTCGCGGGATCGTCCCCGGCGGCTTCCAGATCCGCGCAGAAATCGGTCATCCCGGAGACGAAAAACATCTCCTCCCCCTCCAGCGTGGCCCGGGGCAGGGCGAACGCGCCGTAACCCTGCGCGTCCTGAAGCTTGAAGGTGAAAACGCGCGAACCATCCGGAGCCTCCCACGCAAAGAACGCGGGGGTGCTCGCCTCGTTGGTGCCCCGGCCCAGCACGCAATCGCCGTAGCCGAAGCCGCTGAGAATCTGCGGCATCTGCGACGGGTGCCCGAACATGTCGCAGACAAAGCCGACGGGCATCGGCTCCACCCCCCAGCTCCGGGAGATGCGCCGCCCCAGAAGCAGGTTGCGGATCAACGCCTCGTCTCCCACGCAGAAAAGGTCCGGCATGGTGAACCAGGGGCCGATCAGGATGCGCCCGGCGCGGATCAGTTCGCCAAGCCGCTCCCGGTTCCCGGGCCGCACTTCCAGATAATCCTCCAGCAGGCAGGTCTGCCCGTCGCACTGGAAATAACGGAACTCCGGGTCGCGCTCCATCTGGGCGATCAACCCGTCGAACAACCGCACGAGGAGAACCCGGTACTCCTGAAAGGGCCGATACCATTCACGGTCCCAGTGGGTTCCCGAGATGTAATGAGCGGAAATAGTCATCGAAACGGGCACTATCTCCCGGATTCCCCACGGGGCGGAAGGTCAACAGAAAGGACACAAATTCAACCGGCTTCCCCCGGAGCGGCCTCAAAGCTCCCGGAGCACCTCGCCCAGATTCATTGCGGGCAGCCAGCGCGTCCGGAAAAAGTGGGGGTTCTCCTGCGCAGGCACCTTCTCCTGCGCGATGTCCGCGGGAATCCGCTCCGCCATGATTTCCATCGGGTAGTCGATCGTGTCGATCTCCACCCGCCGCCCGGTGAAGGCCGAGTGATAGACCGGCCCCTGCGTGAGCAGGCAGCGGTGCTGGCGGAAGAACGCCTCCATGCTCCGCCAGTCGTGGTTGCAGAGGATTTCATACTGCTCGTGCTCCACGAACACGAACCCGGTATCCGCGCGCGGGACCAGCGCGGCGGCCCGCTCGAAGAACTCCCCCGGCTCACAGTGAAAGGGATGAGCCCTGATCGAAACCGCCTCAAAGGCAGGCACCGGCTCGTGCATCTGCCGCGTGTCCCGCGAGCGGGCGGGGCTGACGACCAGAATCTCGCGGATGCCCGCCGCCTTCCACCCCGCCGCCGCCTCGCGCGTGCCGCAATCGAGGTCCAGCCGGTACTGGTGCGGCATCGAGTGGCGGCTGCGGTTGCTCACCGAGACGACGCGCACGCCGGAATCCTGCACCGTCAGCATCACGTCGGACATGGTGCGCGTCGGGCAGAGCCAGAAGAGGATATCGAGGCCGTGGCGCAAGAGGCGCTCCGTCAGGCTGGAATGCGACGCCTCGTCGGCGCGGTAGAAAATAAAGTCCGCAACGTACCCCCTCTGGCGGAAGTGTTCTTCGAGCTGGATGTAGAACCCGCGCGGGTGGTTGCCGATGATGAAGGAGGCGAGCGGCACCGGAATGCCGACCACCCCCTTGATGTTATGGCGGGAACGTTTCTGTTTCCCCTCGATCCGCGTCTGCGACCCGCGCATGATCGTCAGCAAGCCATCCTGCTGGAGCCTCCGGAACACCATCGCGACCGTCTTGAGCGAAACGCCGAAAAAGTCCGCCACCTCCCGCATGGCGTAGAAGGGGCGGCTCTCCTCGCGGCGCAGGGCATGGATGGCGTGCCGCAGCCGCTCTTCCAGCAGGGAACGCTTGTTCTCCTCCTCCCGGAAACCGTGGAAACCCTCGAACAGGGAATCGAGATCGGGAAGCTGGCGGACGATCGGTTTGCGGCTCATGGAGTGGAGGAGCTTTCATTCAACCCGAAACCCCGCGCCGATGCGAGCGGGAAATCTGTTTCCTTTCTGTAACCGGAAATACGCCTGTTCTTTGCCGGGGGAGTCGCGCACCTTCTGCCCGACCGGAGGGGCCGGGCCCATCCGCTTCCCCTTGACCGATTCTTCCCATGAAACTGCTCTGTCTTTCCCTTCTGTTGTTCTCCTCCGGCGCGGCGTCCCTTTGCGCCACCGAAACCGGGAAGCCCGCCGCTCCCTTGCAGGTCCGGCTGGAATCCGCGAAGGCGGGCGACGTCATCACGCTGCCCGAAGGCGAGCACGTCATCACGGGATGGAAAATTCCCGCCGGGGTCACGCTGACCGGCGCCGATGCGCGCCGGACCATCCTGAAAGTGGAAGGGGCGGGCGTCGGGTTATCCCTGGAGGCGGTGCGCGATGTCACCATCCGCCGCCTGACGGTGCGGTCCGCCGGGGTCGCCAACCTGATGATCGCCGGGGCCGGGAATATCACGCTCGATTCCGTGATCGTGCAGGGAAGCGAAACGGGGGTTCTCGTCAAGGATTCCCGCAACGTGGTGCTCCGCAACGTGGTGGCGGCGGGGAACCGGGTCGGCGTGGGGTTGCTGAATGTTTCCGGCGTGGCGATGGTCAACTGCTCGCTGGTGGAGAGCGGGCTGGCGGCGCTTTCCAGCGCCGGGGAGACCACCGGCGTGGTCTTCAACACGGTTTTCAGCCAGGGGCCGCTGAGCATCCTCGCCGACACGAAAAGCGGGGGGCTCAAGTTGGACCATAACCTTTACTGGACGGCGAACCTCGGCCGCATGGAAGGGCACCTCACGCGGCGCTCCCTCGCGGGCTGGCGGGCGATCACCCCCGGGGATGCCCATTCCCTGCAAACCGAAGTCCGGTTTCGCGATCCCGCCGCGCTCGATTTCGCGCCGGTAAACGCGTTCGACTGGCGGCCCTACGAGCCGGTCACCGCCGGTTGGGGTGTCGCGACCTTTGAGGGCGTGGAAGCGCCGGCGACCGATCTCGCGGGCGCTCCGCGCGAAGGCGGCTTCGGGCTGGGCGCGCTCAACGGGGAGATTCCCGGGAACCCGGCGCGGCGGCCCGCGGACGGGGAACTCGCCGTGGAGAACCGCGGCGGGGTCAAGAGCGCCGGGCTTTTCACGCCGGAAGGGGTCCGGGTGGCGCTCCTTTTCCAGAACCTCCCCCTTGCCCCGGGGCGGCACCCGTTCTGGATTCCCTCCCGCGACTGGCAGGGCCAGCCGATCCCGGAAGGAACCTACGAAGTGCGGCTGGCGGAGAGCGACCTCTCCAACACCTACGTCGGCACGGTGGGCAACTTCGCGAAATCCGCCCGCATCATCGACAGCTTCTCATGGCCGGAAGAGTTCATCGCATTCGACGCGAAGGACCGGGTGATCGTCGCCCAGAATTCGTTTGAGAACGGGACGGGAATCCGGGGGTTCGACCCGGCCTACGCCGAATGCCGCTGGATGGTCCCGGGCGGGGGCGGAACCGTCGGCGTCGCCGTGGAGGGCGATCTTTTTTACTATATCCAGAAAGTCCCCGGCAACGAACCCGCCTACACGCTGCGCCGGATGAAGGTGGAAACGGGCGAATACCTCCCCTTTGACGACGGGCACTATCAGGTGCGGTTCCGGCAGCCCGGCGGTTCCCTTTACGGGATGGCGATTGCCGGCGGGCGGATCTATCTCTCCGACCCGGAGGCCAACCGGCTGTGGGTCACGCGCGTCGCCGATCCGTCGGCGCAGGAGAGCCTTGCCGTCCCCGCCCCCTCGTGCGTCTCCTTTGATGAAAAAAGCGGCTGCCTCTGGGTGATCTCCGGCGGAAAGGAGCTGCTGGCCCTCGACCCGGCCACCGGAGCCGTCCGGGGCAAGATGAGCCTTCCCGTGGGCATCGAGCGGATGCACGTCCGCAACGGTCGGCTTGCCTACCTCTCCCGGCAATCCGGGAAAATCGGGGTTCTCGATGTCACCCGCCCGGAAAGCCCGGCTCCCCTGCGCGAGATCGGCACGGGGGACGGCCCCTACGGCAGGATTCAGGCGGACCGCTTCTGGTTCCAGAAAGCGAAGGGGCAAACGCCGGGCCAGCCGGAACCGAAGATCAATGTCGCCATCAACTCCCGCGGCGATGTGGCGGTGATCGACCAGTGCCGCGTCCTCTTCTGGGGCGCGGACGGGAAGCTCATCCGCGAAGGGCTGGGGATGTGGGGCCAGCATCTCACGCGCGGGAAGGTCGCCGGGGATGACCGGCTTCACCTCTGGTCGGTGAACGGGGATTACGACATCGCGCTCGACGCCAAAAGCGGCCAATGGGAGCCGGGAACCCTCTGGAGCTTCCCGCCGCTGCCCTACCCGGGCAGAAGCCCGATCGGGTTTTTCACCCACGGGGGCCGCAACTTCGCGCTGCGCTCGGCGATGCTGAAGATCAACCCCGCCAAGCCGACGGAGGAAACCCTGGCGATCGCGGTGATCGGGTTTGAAGGAGCGCATGGCAAACTCCTGACGCTTTACTTCAACCAGCCCGGGGGCGGCCCCGTGATGCTCACGGACGCCAACGGGAACGGGGTGCCCGATGATACCGATCCCGTCGAGCCGCTCGTGGACAGGGAGGGCAAACCGCTGCCGCCGATCCCGTTCGGGCGTTACCGTTGCGAGGCGACGATGGCGGGCGACCTCCTCTTCGCGGTCCGCCGTGGCCCGACCAGCGCCGGGCTGGAAGTCCCCTTCACCGGCCTCGACGCGAAGGGAGCCCCCCGGTACGACTGGCAGGCGGCCCGTTCGCTGGAGATCGCCCTTCCCGGAGAGAAAGGAACCGTGATCTCCCCCTACGATTTCGAGACGGAAGAATCGCTGACCGCCGGGGTGATCCAGGTCGCCCCGCTCTCCGACGGCGGATTCGCCTCCTCGCTCATCTTCCGCTCCTCGGCGGGCACCGGGTTGCAGAACGGCGCGGGGACCGAGATGGCCGGGTTTGGCCCCGCCGGGCGGCTCCGGTGGGTCAACCCGCTCTCGTGGATGATCGGGGCGCAGGGAGTCCAGTCCATCCCGGAAAAGAAGCTCCTCTTCACCATGTGGCCGGAGAGCTGCGATTACCTTGTCTTTGACGAGGACGGGCTCGGCCTCGGCAGCCTCGGGATGCACCGCGAGAGCCACTGGGCGGGGATGTGGAGCGACCACGCCCAGCAACAGTGGCCCTTCCTCGGCAACGACGGAAAACCGTACTACGTGCTCGGCGACTACGCGCTCAACGCCTTCCACTGGTTCGGCATCCGGGGGGTGGATGAAGTCCGCCGTTCGCGCTTCCCCGTGAAGCTTTCCGGGAAAACGGCGGAAACCCTTGCCGCCCTGCCGCTGCCCCGGCCCGCCCTCCGGAAATGGCCCGAACCGGCCGGGACCCGGATCGTCATCCGGAAGCTCCCGGAGCCGCTGCCGGTGGGGGGCGATCCCGAGGTGTGGGGAAAAGCGCTCGCGCCCGTGGCCCTGGTGACGCCGGAGATGGCATCGGGCGACATCCGGGGCGCTCAGGATTGCTGCGCCACCCTCCGCCTCGCCTATCTGGGGGACGATCTCTACGTGCAGACCATCGTGTTCGATGACCGGGTGCTCTTCCACCAGAACGCGGAGCTGATGTACCGGCAGGACGGGCTGGAAGTCGCCATCAACGGGTTTATGGAAGGGTTCAAGTTCAACGTCGGCAAGACGGTGGACCGCGGGGAGACCCTCCTGCGCAACCGGTTCGCCGTGGGGAAACTCGACCGCTACCTGGAGCCGGAACTGGCCCCGCGCTCGGTCCGGGTGATCGAGGATGTGAGCCGGATCGCCGATCGCAAGCTGCTGGAGGACGCCACCGGGAAGGACTTGAGCCGCTGCCACGCCATCGTCACCCAGTTCCGGCTGCCGCTGGCCAGGGTCTGGGAAGGAAGCCCGGCTCCCGCCCCAGCGATCCGCTCCGGGGAATCCATGCGGATCGGCATTTACATCAACGACAGCGACCTGCTCGGGGGCGATGTTCAGGATTTCATTCCGTGGCCGGTCGGCTACAATCTCTTCGCCACCAGGGAGGCCGGTGCACTGGCCACCTTTGAATAAGACCCGCCGTTTTATGGTCAACCCAACGGACCCGCCCATCCCGGAACCGCCCAGGCGAAATCCGATCGCCCGGCTGGGCGACAACCGCTTCGAACTGCTTCTGGAGGAAGAGCGTTTTCTGGGCGTGGGCCGTGTCTGGATCGGCCACCGGCAGGTCCGCTCCGGCCGCCTGCCGATCCTCCCCGCCACGCAGACTTACGGCGGGCTGGAACTCGATGGGCTGCGCCTGCTCGGAGTGGAGGAATCCGGGGCGGAAATCCGCGTGCGCCTGCGAGCCCTCTTCCGCCCCCTGCCCGTGAAGCTGATGCGCGACCACAGCTTCGACCCGATCCACGAAACCGGCGACTGGGCGGGGGACGCCCCGGCCATCGAGGCCGGGCTGGCGCTGGTGTTCCGACCGGCGTCGGATCGTTTCGGGGAGACGGTTTTCCACGGGTTTGCCTACCATTACGAATACAGCGGCCCGGCGGCCCCCCTCTTCTACCTGCTCGACCGGGCGAGCTGGGAACTCGACGGAGCGATCGAAGGGGTCACCGCCATCTCGCAAAGCGCGTGCAGCGCGCCGGTCGTCCGGTTCGGGGCGGAGACGCAATGGACCACCGAGGGGGTCATCTTCTTCGGCGACGAAGCCGCCCGGCAGAACCCGGTGATGACCCACAATCTCCCGCGCTGGGCCTCGCATCAGGCGTTTGATTTCCAGTACCGCGACGGCGCGGTGCTAGCCGGGGTCTTCGAACGGGTGGGCCTGATCCGCAGCGTCCTCCGGCGGGAGGCGGGCAAGCCGGAACTGAAGGTTTTCGACAAACACCTCTTCGATGAGAGCGCCACGGTGGCCACCGTGCCCAAGAAAATCCTGCTCAGCGAGGAAACGCGCACCGAAGTGGACACCCGGAACCTCTGGACCTGGATGCTGGACGAGGTGCACGAACGGGCGCGGGCGGAGTTCGGGCTGGAGGAGGAGCCGTTCGGCCCCCGCATCAGTTGCAACTACTGGCGCGACTTCACGGTCGATTCCTATTACCGCGATCTCCTCCCCGCCGCGCGGGCCATCGGCGTGAAGGCGGTGTTCGTGGACAACCTGCACCGCTCGGACCTGAGCGCGGGGATGCAGCACCGGAACATGTGCTGCGGGCACGAGTACGAGATCGCCCCGGAACTGGGCGGACCCGGGAAAGTGCGCGCCTTTGTGGAACGCTGCCGGGAAGCCGGGATCAGCGTCTATTCCTGGACCAACAACGACCAGTCGCTTGCCAGCCCGTTGAACCCGGAGGCCGACCCCCGGGGCTGGTTCGTCCGGATGGAGGATGCGCGCCTGAAATACGGCGGGGCGTACACCTCCGTCTTCAGCATTTTCGATTTCAAGAACCGGGAGGCGCGTTCCCACTGGGTGGAGAGCCTCCGGAACACCCGCGCGCAGACCGGTCTTTCGGGATACCTCTTCGATAGCTTCTACAACCTCGGCTTCATGCCGGTCAACTACCACGGGATGCGCCCGACCACCATGTGGCGCGAACTCCTCCAAGCGATGCGCGAGCTTCAGGAGGCCGGGATTCATTTCCTGATCGAATCCTTCGGCCCCTTTGGCACGGTTCAGCACGGGTGCCCTTCATCCTACCATTTCGGGAACCTCTTCGCCTGTTACAAGATCGGTCTCGGCAATGATTACACGACGGTTCCCAGCGGGGAAACCGTGCCGCTCTGGCACGGGACGGACCCGGAGAAAGTCTACCGCGCCTTCGCGCACCTGAGCGACTGCGGGATGCCGCTCTTCCGGGAAGGGCGGCGCATTGACGAAATCTGGGGCGAACGGCACCGCCGCGCCCTCGCCGACCTTTACGCCTGCCGCCCGGCGATGCACCGGCGCTATCTTCAGGAGGATGGCGCCTGCGTCCTCTGGCACGACCGCGCCCGTTCCGTGGCGACCCTCTGGTGCTTCGAGCCGAAAGAGGCGGCGCTGACCGGCTCCGTGAACGACGTCACCACGGGAACCGCCCTTCCCGCGCAGGAAGTCTATTCCCTGCGTCCCTGGCACACCTATCAGGTAAAAGCCGGGGAACTGCCGGTAAAGATTCAGGGCCTTGTGTGATGTGGATGTGGTAGAATTTTCGAGAAGATCGCAAGACGTGATCTCCGAGACCAAGAGACTTTCCGGTGCACACGGAAAGTCAGCGACGGCGAGGTTGCTAGGGCCTGGCCCCCTTT
>Ga0206106_100288_pt1 | contig 58993 bp, 51 predicted proteins | sample 1B1ome_FD_148677 | JGI IMG/M metagenome (GOLD analysis project Ga0206106, IMG submission 148677) | Enriched microbial communities from leaf-cutter ant dump, University of Wisconsin, Madison, United States - 1B110A | ecosystem: Environmental > Terrestrial > Nest > Insects nest > Nest dump | place... | reverse complement strand
TCCTTGCGAGTCCGCTTGCGTTTGACTGCGTACTCAGCATCAGTAAAGGTCATCTGCTTCATTGCAAAACCTAGTGAGTGAAATACAGATATTTTGCCAAAATCAGAAAGCCTTCTTCAGAATTTCCCTAACGATCCTGTAACAGTCATGCTTGACTATACCTACCATCAAAGAACCATTGTCTCAACGAGCACATCACCAGCCAGGATTTTCCTCTCCAATCCAGCAATTCAGCAGGTTACGGGCAGCGGGAATAATTTCCGATGCGGTCATACCGACAGGCCCATGTTGCTGTTTCAGCAACACATCTGCTGCTGCACCATGCAGATAAACGGCCAGAAGCAGTGCGTTTTCTGGGGGCAGCCCCTGTACCAGCAGCGCGCCCAAGAAACCAGACAGGACGTCACCAGTGCCGGCACTGCTTAAACCGGGATTGCCGCTGGTATTCAAATGACAGTGCCCATTTGGAAAAGCACAGAGACTCCCGGCCCCTTTCAGGACGACGGCACAATTGAACTCCCGGGCAAGGTTTCTGGCTGCCTCCAGCCGGTTCCGCTGAATTTCTGTCACGGTTGTATTCAGCAGGCGAGCCGCTTCTGCCGGATGCGGGGTAAGGATGGCCGGTGCTTTGCGTGCCTGGAGTGTGCTGCTCAATTCCGTATGCTGCGCAATCAGATTGAGTGCATCGGCATCCAGCACCAGGGGCAGGCAGGTTTGCAATGCTCGCTCCAGACAAATGCAGGCAGCGATTTCGCTACCGAGGCCGGGGCCGATGATCAGCCCTTCCAGAAAATCCGGGTTGAAAAAATCGGAGGGGGAACGCAGCATCAGCTCGGGCTGAACCGGATCCACCACCGGTACATCTTCCTGTGCCAGCAACCCCAGATAAACCCGTCCCGCTCCCAGTTTAAGTGCAGCACGTCCGGCCAGCAGAGCTGCGCCGATCATGCCAGTGGCACCGCCCAGAATCCCGAGTCTGCCATAGGTACCTTTGTGACTGTTGGCCCGCCTTGGGGAAGGTAATCTTTGAGCAATGCCTGCTCTATCGAGCTGCCAGTTTTGTGGCGGGATCAGCGCTGCAGCATCCAGTTCCAGATCACACACAATGATTTCGCCGCAGTAATCACAGCCATCATGTGTCAGCAGACCCGGTTTGAGTGCGATGAAGGTGGTCGTAATAGCTGCTTTGATTGCCACATCCGGCACCCGGCCGGGATCACTGAGCAGACCACTGGGAATATCGAGCGCAAGCACCGGCAGATTGAGCTGGTTGACCTGCCGGATGAGCTGCCGGTAGCTTTCTGCCAGTAGGCGTGTTTCGTTCAGGCCGATCCCGAACAGGCCATCAATCGCCGCATCCCATTGACCGTGAGCCGGGAGCTCCGGAATCACCGTTCCACCGACCGACTGCCACTGTTCCAGTGCTTGCCTGGCATCCTGTGGCAATCGTTCAACCTCACCGGTGAATACCAGTGTGACCTGTCTTCCCCATTCTCGCAGATAACGGGCAGCCACCAGCGCATCCCCCCCGTTATTGCCCGGCCCGGCCAGTATCAATATCCGTTGCTTGTCATCGGTCAGCAATCGGGTATGCGCGATCTTTGCGGCCGCCAGTCCGGCTTTTTCCATCAGTGGCGGTGGATGGGGCACGGATAGTACAAGTGATTCTATTTTGCGGATTTCAGCAGTAGTGTAGACGGGCCTGGTATTCATCTGGCAATAATCTGGTGACAGGTGTACTCGTGTAAAATCATGTTTTTTATTCAATTGACCGGTGGATCCCGATGCTGCAATTTTGCGGGCGCAATGCGCTTTCCCCTTTTCGTCTGGAACGCCTGCTCCATTCAATTCAGGCAATCGTACCGCAAATTTCTGGCATCACTGCCAATTACCACTATTTTTGTCAGGTTCAGCGTGATTTGACGCAGGAAGAAACTGACCGGCTGCGGCAGTTGCTCGATGTCGATGAAGCGGAGGCACAGTCCTGTCCGGACAGCAAGCTGTTACTGGTGGTACCACGCCCCGGCACGATTTCCCCCTGGTCTTCCAAAGCGACCGATATTGCCCATTGCTGCGGTTTGAACGAAATCGAACGGCTGGAACGCGGCATTTCCTTCGAACTTCGCTACCAGACAGCACCATTGCCGGAGCAGCTGTTACAAATCGAGGTGTATCTTCATGACCGCATGACCGAGGTAGTGCTGCACTCGCTGGCTGAAGCCACCCTTCTGTTTCATCATGCAGAACCGGGAATATTGAGTGAAATCGATCTGACGAGTCGGGGAATCGATGCACTGCTGCAAGCCAACCGGGAAATGGGGCTCGCATTGTCTTCGGATGAAATCGATTACCTGCTGGATTATTTCACTCGTATCCAGCGCAACCTTACCGATGTCGAACTGATGATGTTTGCGCAAGCCAATTCGGAACATTGCCGGCACAAGATTTTCAATGCCGACTGGATAATCGATGGCATACCACAACCGCATTCGCTGTTTGGCATGATCCGGCATACTCATCAAAGCCATCCACAGCATACGATCGTTGCCTATTCGGATAATGCTGCGATTCTGGAAGGGGAAACCATCGAACGATTTTATCCCGGACAAGGTAACCAATACGGCTACGCACCGGAGTTGACACATTGGCTGACCAAAGTGGAAACCCACAACCACCCGACGGCGATCTCCCCTTTTCCAGGTGCGGCAACCGGGGTGGGAGGTGAAATCCGCGATGAAGGTGCAACCGGATCCGGCGCAAAACCCAAGGCGGGACTGACCGGATTCAGCGTCTCCAACTTACGGATTCCTGAAGCCATACAGCCCTGGGAAACCGACTTTTACGGCAAACCAGGGCATATTGCATCCGCACTCGACATCATGCTGACCGCACCGATTGGCGGCGCAGCCTTCAACAATGAATTCGGTCGCCCGAATCTGGCTGGCTATTTCCGCACTTATGAGACGGAAGTTAACGGGCGGATGCGTGGTTACCATAAACCCATCATGCTGGCCGGCGGTATTGGCCAAGTCTCCGCATTGCATACCGCAAAAGAACCTTTCCCGGAAGGCACGCTGTTGATTCATCTGGGAGGGCCGGGCATGGCCATCGGACTAGGAGGGGGCGCCGCTTCCAGCATGGATGCCGGTACGAATGAAGAAGCACTCGATTTCAACTCAGTGCAGCGAGGCAATGCCGAAATACAACGGCGTGCACAGGAGGTAATCGATCGCTGCTGGCAACTGGCGCGCAGCGGACAACCCAATCCGATTCTGGCCATTCACGACGTCGGCGCCGGTGGGCTTTCCAACGCCCTGCCCGAATTAGTGCACGATGCCGGGCGGGGCGGCCGGTTTGATCTGCGCGCAATTCCCTCCGACGAACCCGGAATGTCACCCATGCAGATCTGGTGTAATGAAGCACAGGAACGATATGTACTTGCCATCCGGCCGGAATCCCTTTCCCTGTTCCAGGCAATCTGCGAACGCGAGCGCTGCCCGTTCGCTGTGGTCGGCAAAGCACTGGCAGAACCTCAGCTGATCGTGATAGATGAACGTTCATTCACTCATCCGGCCGATATGCCTCTGCCCGTATTGTTGGGTAAACCGCCCAAAATGGTGCGTGATGTCAAACGCATCCACCCTGACCCTGCTCCACTGGATAAAACTGGTATGCAGCTGCAAGAAGCTGTCCGTCGTGTTCTGCGCCTGCCGACCGTGGCAAACAAATCCTTCCTGATTACGATCGGGGATCGCAGCGTAGGCGGCCAGACCGTACGGGACCAGATGGTCGGCCCGTGGCAGGTGCCGGTAGCCGATGTTGCGGTTACCACCATGGGCTTCCAGACGTATTCGGGGGAGGCATTCGCGCTGGGTGAACGTACACCGCTGGCTGTGATCGATGCGGCCAGTTCAGCCCGCATGGCGGTGGGAGAAGCGGTTACCAATCTGGCTGCAGCTGCGATAGCCGGCCTAGGAACCGTCCGGCTATCCGCCAACTGGATGGCCGCAGCAGGACATCCGGGCGAGGATGTTGCACTGTATGACGCGGTGCATACCGTGGCGATGGAATTGTGCCCCGCACTGGGAATCAGTATTCCGGTAGGTAAGGATTCATTATCGATGAAAACTGCCTGGCACGATGATCAGCTCAAAGAAGTCGTTGCACCGCTCTCCCTGATTATTTCGGCATTTGCCAAAGTATCCGATGTGCGTAAGACGCTCACGCCGCAACTGCGTACGGATAAAGGCGAAACAGAGCTGATTCTGATCGATCTCGGCAATGGCAAAAACCGTCTCGGCGGTTCAGCCCTAGCCCAAGTCTATGCCCAGTCGGGTGACGATACGCCCGATCTGGAAAGCCCGGAAAAACTCAATGCTTTTTTTGATGCGATTCAAATACTCAATGGCAGCGGATTGCTGCTGGCTTACCATGACCGCTCCGATGGCGGCCTGTTCGTCACGTTATGCGAAATGGCCTTTGCCGGACATTGCGGTATCACCATTGCGCTCGATTCACTGATTTCGCTGAGCGCTGGGCCGGCTGATGACCGGGATGGGCAAATGCTGTCAATCTTGTTCAATGAGGAACTCGGTGCTGTCATCCAGATCGAAGTTCGGCATTATGACGCAGTGATGACCATACTGGCGGATGCAGGGCTGGGGCAAATCAGCCATACGATCGGCCGCCTGAACCGGCAGGATGACATCATGCTGATGGATAACGGCAAAACCGTATTCCAAGAAAAGCGTGTGGCGTTGCAGCGTATCTGGTCGGAAACGAGCTTCCGGATGCAAAAATTGCGTGATCATCCCGAATGCGCACAGCAAGAGTTCGATCAAATTCTGGATACGGATGATCCGGGGTTGCATACACAACTGACCTTTTCACTTACTGAATCTGTTGCTTCTGCACCGGCTATACTTGCCAGTCGTCCTGCAGTCGCGATTCTGCGTGAACAGGGTGTGAACGGTCATGTGGAAATGGCGGCAGCTTTTGATCGTGCCGGGTTCAACACGGTAGACGTGCACATGAGCGATATTTTATCCGGGCGGGTAAAGCTGGCCGAATATAAAGGATTGATCGCCGGAGGAGGATTCTCTTATGGCGATGTGCTCGGTGCAGGCCGGGGATGGGCTCAGTCGATTTTGTTCAATGCACGCGCACGAGATGAGTTTGCAGCGTTTTTTGCGCGCACAGATACCTTTGCTTTAGGTGTATGCAATGGTTGCCAGATGATGAGCCACCTGCAGGCGATCATTCCGGGAACGGCTCACTGGCCCCGTTTTGGACGTAACCGCTCCGAGCAGTTTGAAGCACGTTTTGTCATGGTCAGAATCGGGACCAGCCCTTCATTGTTTTTTGATGGCATGGCAGGCAGCCGCTTGCCAGTGACCGTTGCTCATGGTGAAGGGCTTGCGGTATTCCGGGATGATGAGCAACTGCTTGCGGCACAACCCTATATCGCGTTGCAGTTTGTCGATAATCGGGGCATGCTTACCGAAACCTATCCGCTGAATCCGAACGGCTCACCTGCAGGCATTACCGGTATGACTTCGACTGATGGCCGGGTGACGATCCTGATGCCACACCCGGAAAGAGTTTTCCGTACCGTACAGCATTCGTGGCATCCTGACGATTGGCCGGAAGACTCTCCCTGGATGAACATGTTCAGAAATGCGCGTAAATGGGTAGGTTGATCGATTCAACGCAGCGTTTTCCCTCATTCGTTTTTACAAATTCCTAATCAAGAAAGATGACAATGATCGATTTCAAGTCTGACTGGCGGTTTGCCATAAGTAGTCTACTGTTGCTGGGGGGAATGATGAATGTCTCCGATATTTCTGCCCAAACCGGATCAGGAAAAAAAACTGCTTCTGCAAGTGAGCAAGCTACCCAGAATACATGTGTCCCGGCCGCAAGCTGGGTAATCCCCGGCAAGAGGGAAACGACGCTCTCCAGCGTGATAGCGTCAGTAAAAGACAAATCGGTAGTATTGCTGGGCGAAACCCATATCAACCCCGAACATCATCGCTGGCAGTTGCAGATGCTGGCGATCTTGTATGCTGCCCGCCCGGATATGGTGATCGGCTTCGAGATGTTTCCGCGACGGGTACAGAAAATTCTGGATCAGTGGGTAGCGGGTGAATTGACGGAATCAGAATTTTTATCCCGATCCGAATGGCAATCGGTCTGGAGCACCGACGCAAACCTGTATCTTCCTCTGTTTCATTTTGCGCGGATGAATCGCATCCCGATGCGTGCACTCAATATCGATATCCGCCTGAGACGGGCTGTCACGGCCAAAGGATTCGACGGCGTACCGGAAAAAAACAGAGAAGGCGTCACCCGACCAGCCCCGCCTGCACCGGAATATCTGGAATTTCTGCTGCCGATTTACATGCAGCATGGCCGTACCCCGCAGAAAACTGCCGAAAAAAATCAGAAGCCGAACCGTTACGACCCGGATTTTCTGCGGTTCGTCGTCAGCCAGCAATTATGGGATCGGGCAATGGCACAGGAAATTCATGCAGTACTGAACAGTTATGATAAACACAAGAAACCGCTGATAGTGGGTGTCATGGGATCCGGACATATCCTGAAAGGATTCGGTGTACCACATCAGTTGAAAGACATGGGTGTGAAAAAAATAGTCTCCCTGCTGCCATGGGATACAAACCGACCCTGTAAACTGCTGACCGACCGCTACGCGGACGCGGTATTTGGCCTGGCTCCATTTACACCGGAATCGGGCTCTCCTTCGCAACAACGTCTCGGGATCGGCTTTGAATTCAGCCAGAAGACTGCAGGCGCTCACGTGTTACAGGTCGAACAGCGGAGTATTGCTGAATCGGCCGGATTGCAAGCCGGGGACGTGATTCTCGAAATGGCCGGGAGTGCACTCAAGGAAAGTAGCGATGTCATTGGTGCAGTCAAGCGTCAGGCGCCGGGCACCTGGCTGCCTCTGAAAGTGATGCGGGAAGGCACGATCACTGAAATCATCGCGAAATTCCCGCCGTTAGCGAAATAAAACAGAAAAAATCAGACCTTTTCCTGTAACGACTTATAAAGTGTGAAATCGAGCTGGTGCCGCTGCAGCAATTTGTAAAACTCCGTGCGATTGCGTTTGGCCAGCTTGGCCGCCTGAGTCACATTTCCAGCGGTAATTTTCAGTATTTTTACCAGATAATCTCTTTCAAACTGCTTGCGGGCTTCATCGAATGACGTCATCTGCTCTTCATCTTTGTGCATAGCGTCACGGACAAGCTCACAGGAGATGAGCGGAACCGCACTCATGACGACACTCTGCTCAATGACGTTCATGAGTTGCCGAATGTTACCCGGCCAAGAGGATGCCAGCATAAAACTGATCGCTTCCGGAGAAAATCCATTGACATCTTTTTGATGCTTCTCTGCAAATACGCGTAGAAAATGATTGGCCAGCAGGGGAATGTCTTCACTACGCTGGACAAGCGAGGGGATCGTCAGCCCTACCACAAAAAGCCGGTAATACAGATCTTCACGGAAATTTCCCGCCTGGATTTCCGATTTCAGATCCCTGTGCGTAGCAGAGATGATACGCACGTTGATGGGAATGCTCTGAGTGGAACCAACAGGCCGAATAACTCTTTCCTGCAGCGCGTGCAACAGTTTTGCCTGCAGCAGCAGAGGCATGTCACCGATCTCATCCAGAAACAGACTGCCGCCATCGGCCAGCTGGAATAATCCCTTGTGATCCCGCACAGCACCGGTAAATGCCCCTTTGGCATGGCCGAACAGTTCGGATTCCAGCAGTTGTTCCGGAATGGCCGCGCAATTGATAGTAACGAACGGCTGGTCACAGCGCCGGGAAGCCTGATGAATGGCGCGCGCAAGCAATTCCTTGCCAACACCGCTTTCACCGGACAACAGCACACTGGCATCCCCTTGCGCCACTCGGCCTACTTTCGCAAGCAGATCTTCCATGATCGCACTCCGGGTAACGATGGTCTTATGCCATGAAGGAACGGGTGTCGTGCTGGAAAGCGTTTCAACGGCCGGTGCGAGATCGATAGCACGTTCAACCTGACCAAGCAAAATTTTAGGATCGTAAGGTTTGGTGAGATAACCAAAAATCCCGCGTTGCGTCGCCGCCACGGCATCCGGAATCGTGCCGTAAGCAGTCAGAATGATGACCGGCAGTGTCGGTATGTTGCGATGAATGTACTCGAACAGCGCCATACCATCGAGACCGCCCATTTGCATGTCACTGATGACAAGATGCGGACGGGAAATGTCGAGATAATTGATTGCTGCTTCGGTACTGTCTGCAAGCGTGGTTTCATACCCGGCTGCCGTCAAACGAATGGAAAGCAGCTCAAGCAGATCCCGATCATCATCCACCAGAAGAATTTTCTTATTTTGTGTCATTTGACTTGTTGGTCAGGGTGTATTGTTACGCATCAGGTCTTTTTCTATAATTTTGATTGCATTGATCTTGTTCTTCAGCGTTTTCACTTCAGCCTCTGTTGCCCGTAACTTTTCGGACAGACTTTGTATTTGTACATTCGCTGCTCGCTGCCGCTTGAGTAATAATACCAGCAAGTTTTTGAAGGCTGTTGTATCCGGAGTGGTTTCAGCCTGTTCCGGAAGGTCTTCCACGATATTCAGCGCGACACGATTACTTTGAAAACTGGTATTCGGCAACAGCAGCAAGATCAACAGTTTAAGCCGTTGTTGCATATCGGTACTCTCCCGATAGTGGCTGTTCGCATATTTGTATTCTTCCAAAAGCTCCGTTCTGGACTTATTCTGCAGCGAATCGTAATAGTGCATCAACTCGCTCAGATCACTCCCTTCCTGGATAATTCGTATCTCCGCTTGCTCGGATGGCTCATCTGCAGGCTGGACAGGCGTATGCACGCACCCTGTCAACATTACGGATAATGTCAGTCCTGTCAATAATTTAAAAATAGGTGTCATGTCGTGGACTCAGAACTGTTGATGGGCAAAGTTAATCGAAAATGGGCACCGCGTTTTCCGGTATTCCGGATGAGTTCGATATTTCCCCCGTGGGCGATGGCATACTCTTTTGCGATGGCCAGACCCAGACCGGTACCCCTGACATGGCTCTCGGGTGTGTTGTGTCCCTGGTAAAACGGCTCGAATATTCGGCTGCCATCACTATCATCAACGCCCGGGCCGGAATCTGTCATATCGATCTGTGCCCTGTTTTCATTATATGAAGCAGTTATTTCAATAAGGCCACCAACCGGAGAAAATTTGATGGCATTGGAAAGCAGATTATCGAGAATGATATCAAGTTTCTGTTTGTCGCATTCCAGAGACAATTCCGGGCAGTTCAGGCTGATTTTAAGGTTTTTACTCAAAATGGAAAGATTTTGTGCCTGTATCGCGCTATTTATTATTTTCTCCAGTCTGGTGGACTGTTTGACGAGCGTGATGATCTCGGCCTGCAAAGCACTGAAATTCAGCAGATCTTCGATGCGTTTCTGCAGTTGCATGCTGCTGGTATGAAGGATCCCGGCGATGAGTTGCTGTTTACGGTTGAGATTACCCGTGATCCCTTCGGCCAGCAGATCAGCACCTTCGCGGATAGCAGTCAGGGGTGTTTTCAGTTCATGTGAAATATGACGAAAAAACTGCATTTTCTGGTCTTCCAGCTTGAGCAGACGCTGTCGCAGCCAATCCAGGCGCTCACCAATATAAACCAGGTTTTGCGGCCCGTTGACTTGAATGGGACGAGAAAGCCTACCTCGACCCATTTGAGCAATTGCTTCGTCGATCTGACGGATGGGGCGAGCAATGAATACGGAAAAAGCCAGCGCGAGAAAAATAACCAGCGGTACCAGAATCAGCAATTCCCATTCGACCAGCGAACGGGTTTGGGTGGCGATTTCACTCATACTGCCCACGTTCTCCCCGATCATCCGGAAGCTGTTGGTTGAAAATTCCTGGGCAAGCGCAAGTAACCCGGCAAAACGCTCGAGCAGGTACTGTAGCTCCTGCGGGTGTTCATTCAGATTCAGTATTTCCTTAAAAAGGCTGGTTTCGAGCAAACGCAGTTTTTCCAGCGGCAACCGTTGCTCCGGGTAAAGGGAAATGACGGAAAGGTGATTAGTAATGTTTTCGAATTTGGTATGTGCGAGAAAATAGCCTTCCAGCAGGGAAGCATCATCCAGCACCAGTGCATGTTGTACACTGCGCTGCATCGCCATGATTTCGCCGATGATGACACTGGTGCCATTGGTAATCTGTGTCGCCTGGTAAACATTGTGCCGGCTTTGTTCGGATAACTGATCGATGCGTACCGCACTGTATACCAGAGCACCGATCAGCGGCAGGCCGACGATTGAAAATCCAATCAGGATCAAAGCCAGAAATGATTTTGGTTTATATTTGGATCCGGTCTTCCGGCGTGTCTGCCCGGGAGATGCAACATCTGTAGAAATTTTCATAGTGCAGGTTTACCTTTCATGCAACCTGGGTGACAATACTTGGGTAGAAAGACACAGGTCATTTTTTCATATTTTTCTCTGGCTATTTTTCCTGGACGCCAAACAGCGATTTTACCTCCCATGTTGCTGATGATTGATAATTACGATTCCTTTACCTATAACCTGGTGCAATATCTGGGTGAACTGGGTGAAGAAGTCATGGTCGTTCGAAACGATGAAATTACACTGGAGGCAGTTCAGCAGTTGAATCCTGCCGGTGTCGTCATTTCACCGGGCCCGTGCACCCCGGATGAAGCGGGTATTTCCGTGGAGCTGATCAACCGGTTCAGTGGAAAAATCCCCATCCTGGGTGTGTGCCTGGGTCATCAGAGCATCGGCCAGGCTTTCGGGGGGCGGATCATGCGCGCCGGAAAAGTCATGCACGGTAAAACATCCCCGGTTTTTCACGACGATAAAGGCGTTTTTCAGGGAATACCCAATCCTTTCGTGGCAACCCGCTATCATTCACTCGTCATTGAACGGTCAAGTATACCTGATTGCCTTGAAATCTCTGCCTGGACTGAAGATGGTGAGATCATGGGCGTACGACATCGCACACTCCCTGTAGAAGGCGTGCAATTCCACCCTGAATCAGTATTGAGTGAACATGGCCACCTGTTGCTTGGTAATTTCCTTCACGGCAACTCTGTTCAAAAGCATTCTTCAATGTGTGAAGCGTGAATCCGCAGGCAATTCTCGCTCGAATTCTCGAGCAGCATGAAATTCCTTATGAGGAAATGGTTGAGCTGATGCGTGCGATCATGTCAGGGAACGTATCGCCTGTCATGACGGCTGCCCTGGTCACCGGGTTGCGCATAAAACGCGAGAGCATCGGTGAAATCAGTGCAGCTGCTCAGGTCATGCGTGAACTGGCCGTGCGTATTGAAGTGCCTGATGCGAGCCATCTGGTCGATACGTGCGGTACCGGCGGGGATGGATGCAATACTTTCAATATTTCAACCACTTCCGCTTTCGTGGCAGCTGCTGCGGGCGCACAGGTAGCCAAACATGGCGGACGTTCCGTGTCAGGCAAGGTTGGCAGCGCCGACGTACTGGAAGCCATCGGTATCAATCTCAATCTGGCGCCAGACCAGATTGCCCGCTCCATTACCGAAGTGGGCATCGGTTTTATGTTTGCCCCCAATTTTCACCATGCCATGAAACATGCCGCTCCCGTTCGGCGGGAGCTGGGCGTGCGCACGATCTTCAACATCCTGGGACCGCTGACCAATCCGGCCGGTGCCAGCAACCAGTTACTCGGTGTATACCATGCCAATCTGACCAGTGTACTGGCACAGGTACTGCTGCGGCTGGGAAGCCGACATGCCATGATCGTGCACGGTAGTGATGGACTGGATGAAATCACCCTGTCCGGTCCGACCCGAATCGCGGAACTCAACGCGGGCGAAGTGCGGGAATATAGCATGCAACCGGAAGATTTCGGACTGGAGCGTACTGCCATTACATCTCTGCAAATAAACAGCGCAGAAGATGCTCAGGCAATGCTTCTGTCCGTACTGGATAACCGCCCAGGACCTGCCAGAGATATCGTTCTGCTCAATGCGGGAGCAGCGATTTATGTCGCCGGAAAAGCAGATTCCTGGGCTCGAGGGGTTGAAACGGCTCGCGACATGCTGGCCAGCGGAGCTGCAAAACAGAAAATGCAGGCATTGGTTGAATTCTCCAATCAGGTAAGTTCTTAGTATGTCAGATATTCTCGATCGCATCCTCGCCGTGAAGAAGCAGGAAGTCGCGACTGCCCAGGCACAAAAATCCCTGGAAGAAATCCGTAAGCAGGCAGAAGAGATGTCTGCTCCCCGTGATTTTCTCCAGGCGATACGCGGCCGGATCAGTCAGCATCGTGCCGCTGTAATCGCTGAGATCAAACGGGCCAGCCCAAGCAAAGGTGTATTACGCGGTCGATCCGAAGCACCCAATCCACAAGAATCGGGGCATACGGAAAACTCATCCGGGCAGAATCCGATTCCGCAAGATTTCATCCCGGCAGAAATTGCAGCCAGTTATGCGCGAAATGGTGCTGCCTGTCTGTCAGTCCTGACAGATGAACAGTTTTTCATGGGCAGTGCCGATTTCTTGCGGCAGGCACGCGCTGCTTGTGAATTACCGGTATTGCGCAAAGACTTCATACTGGATGAATATCAGGTCTATGAAGCACGTGCAATGGGGGCGGATTGCATACTGCTGATCGTCGCGGCGTTTCTTTCACCGGTTTTCCGGCAGGATGCCTCTGTCAATCAGGGCAACAGCGCACTTGAACGGATGCGCATATTGGAAGCCATAGCACATGCACTGGGGATGGCAGTACTGGTAGAAGTGCACGATGCAGATGAGCTCGATCTCGCGTTGCAATTGACTACTCCGCTCATCGGGATCAACAACCGTAACCTGCGAACCTTCGAAACGACACTGGATACCACCGTGCAACTAGCCAGGCATATACCTTCCGGGCGCATCGTCATCACCGAAAGTGGCATCCGTACCCCTGCCGATGTGGAAATGATGCTGTCCCAGCATATTTACACTTTTCTGATTGGGGAAACATTCATGCGGGCACCAGATCCGGGCGCTGCACTGGCAAGCCTGTTTACGATAAACCTGACGTAAACAGCACTGCGCCATCAGTCGGGTAACTATCTCCCGACCAAGATATAACAATAATGCTTCAATCAACCAAAAGGAGACCTTTATGAACTTCAGAAAACAACTGACAGGCGGTTTGAGCAGCCTGATTCTTTCAGCAGTCATGTCCGGCAGTCTGCTGGCAGCAGGTGTGGCAGAGTTTAACGACAAGGGAGAACTGCTGCTGCCGAAAAATTACCGTGAATGGGTGATGGTCGGTACTCAGGTAACACCGAATGAATTGAACGACGGTAAAGCACCCTTCACTGAAATCAGAACGGTCTATGTCGACCCGGAAAGTTATGCTCACTGGAAAAAAACCGGTGAATTCCGGGATGGAACGGTAACGGTGAAAGAGCTGGTCAGCGTTGGCGATCGTAAAGGCCCAGGCAGCGGAAACGGCTACTTCATGGGTGACTATATCGGGCTCGAGGCATCGGTCAAGGATTCACAACGCTTTGCAAACGAGCCGGGCAACTGGGCTTTTTATATTTTCTATGTTCCTGACACGCCGCTGGTTGCTGCAGCCAAAAATCTGCCCACAGCGGAATGTGCTGCCTGCCATAAGGAAAATGCGAAGACCGACATGGTCTTCACACAATTTTATCCTGTGTTGCGTGCCGCCAAAGCAACCGGTGAATCCGGTGTAGTCGCACCCAAGTAAATAGCAGATACAAATCTGACAAGCAGCAGGAGTGTTGCGGTAACTCAATAGTCACGTTACCGCAGCAAAATACTCCTGTTTTTCTCCCTCGTTTTCCCTGCAGTTACGGCCAGTTATAGCCTGGTGATAAAATGCTGGCACTATGGCCAACATTACCATCCGCGAATTTTCTGCCCACGCATACGAAATACTCAGTGCACATGGTTTGCCGTCTGTGCTTGCACGCATTTTTGCAGCGCGCGGTATAAATCACCCTGATCAGCTCGAAACGACGTTTGCCCGTATGGCATCGTTCGAGCAACTGAAAAACATCCAACAAATCGCTGTGCTACTGGCCGACGCCATTGCCGCGAAAAAGCGTTTGCTCGTCATCGCCGATTACGACACCGATGGTGCGACTGCCTGTGCAGTTGCCCTACGTGCGTTACGCCAGTTTGGTGCCATGGTGGAATATCTCGTGCCTAACCGTTTCGAATACGGCTATGGATTGACGCCGGAAATCGTGCGCCTGGCAGCAGATCAGACTCCTCCTCCTGATATTCTGATCACGGTAGATAATGGTATCGCTAGTGTAGAAGGTGTAGAGGAAGCCAATCGGCTGGGAATGCAGGTATTCATCACCGATCATCATTTGCCGGGTAACCGGCTGCCGGATGCAGCTGTCATCGTCAACCCCAACCAGCCGGGATGCAGCTTTCCTGATAAACATATCGCCGGAGTCGGCGTAATTTTTTACGTCATGCTGGCGTTGCGATCGGAATTACGTGAACGAGGTGCTTTCACAGCAACCGGCAAAGAACCCAATCTCGCCAGTCTGCTCGATCTGGTCGCATTAGGTACCGTTGCCGATGTGGTCAGGTTGGAAGGAACCAACCGTATCCTGGTCCAGCAGGGGCTGCAGCGTATTCGCAGCGGCTACTGCTGTGCCGGTATTTATGCCTTATTCAAAGCTGCCGGACGGGATTTCAGCCGCGTCACCACGTATGAACTGGGATTTATTCTTGCGCCCAGGTTGAATGCTGCCGGGCGACTGGATGATATGTCACTGGGAATCGAATGTTTGCTGACCGAGGATGAATCCCGTGCCCTGCGCCTGGCCAGCGAGTTGGATGAATTGAACCGCCAGCGCCGTGAAATCGAGTCAGGCATGCGGGATGAAGCCATGGACAAACTGGACGATGTGATCGATCTCCTGAACCAGTCCGATGCGCCGGCAGGTAATGAGACGCCGTCCGTTTACAGCCTGTGTCTGTACGACCCATCCTGGCATCAGGGAGTCATCGGCCTGATCGCTTCGCGTGTCAAGGACAGACTGCACCGGCCGGCCATCGTTTTTGCGCAAGGCAACGATGGCGAAATCAAAGGCTCAGGCAGATCGATTCCCGGTTTGCATCTGCGTGATGCACTGGATCTGGTCACAAAACATCACCCGGGATTGATCGTCAAATTTGGCGGTCATGCCATGGCTGCCGGTCTGACAATATACGAACAGCATTTCGAACCGTTTCGTACTGCATTCGAGCAGGTAGCGCGATCACTGCTGACGCCAGCTGATTTAATCCAGGTGATTGAAACCGACGGTGAGCTGGCAGAAGCGGATCTGACTCTGGAGCTGGCACAATATCTGACGGATCAGGTCTGGGGGCAGGGATTTCCTGAACCGAGTTTCACTGGCTGTTTCCGGGTCGAAAATCAGCGTATCGTCGGAGAAAAACACCTGAAATTAAAACTTCGAAAAAACGGTGCTGCGCAGATATACGACGGGATTCTGTTTTTTCATACCGATCGGCTGCCCGCGGAGATCAATGCCATCTACCGGGTGCAGATAAACGAATATAACGGAAACACCCGCATGCAATTATTGCTGGAACACTGGTTTGAATCCGGCCAGGCACACTATGGATGATCTGTTTCTTCTTGAGCAGGAGCGAGGCTATCTGGCCCAATTTGCTACCAGCCTGGCAATCGGATTACTGATCGGCCTGGAACGCGAACGCAGCCCGGCTGCCAAAGCCGGGCTACGTACTTTTGCGCTGGTCGCCATGTTTGGTACGCTGACTGCGATGCTGTCGCACAAGGCACAAACCCCCTGGTTGCTGATCAGTGGTTTGTTACTGGTCGGAATCATGGTGATCGCCTCTTACCGGGATAAACGGGATATACCGGAAGATCCGGGCACCACCACAGTAACCGCATTGCTGATCTGCTACGGGCTGGGCGCAATGGTATGGTATGAAGAATCGACGCTGGCTGTCATGCTGGCGATCATCACGACCATCCTGCTTTATTTCAAAACTGAACTGCAGGGAATCACACAAAACCTGACTCGCAAGGATCTGATCTCGATACTGCAGTTTGCAGTACTCAGCTTTATCATCCTGCCGATTCTGCCTGACAGAAATTACGGCCCTTTCGATGCATTCAACCCTCATCAGATCTGGCTGATGATCGTACTGATCTCAGGAGTCAGCCTGGTAGGCTACATTGCATTGCGTTTCATCGGCCAGCGTTACGGTGCAGTACTATTGGGTGTGCTGGGTGGGCTGGTTTCCAGCACTGCCACCACGCTGGTATTTACACGCCGCAACGGAGACAGATCCGATATTACCAATCTGGCTGTCGTCGTAATTTTACTGGCCAATCTGGTCGTACTGGTCCGGCTTGCTTTGATTACCGAAGTGATTTCACCTGTGATTTTCCCTTATCTCCTGCCAGTTCTGGGAGGTGGGCTTTTTCTGGGACTGATCACTTCGCTGTTCTGGTGGCGTGAATTCAGCCAGCAGCAGATCATTCCTATGCCGGATACGAAAAATCCGGCAGAGCTGACCACTGCTATAGGATTTGGCCTGCTTTATGCCGCCGTGCTATTCCTCAGCGGGTGGCTGTCGGATATTGCCGGCAGCAGCGGGCTGTACGTTGTGGCGATCATTTCCGGACTGACCAACGTGGATGCGATCACACTGAGCAGCCTGCGTTTGCACGGACTGGGCAAGCTGGAAATCGAGGAAGTGGTGACTGCTATCACGCTCGGGGTCATCGCCAATCTGATTTTCAAGCTGGGACTGATCTTTTTTACCGGTAACAGCGTACTGGCCAGACGATGCTTCCTGGGAACGATAGCCATCATTATCGGCCTGGCGAGTGCACTTTTCACGGCATCATATCTGTCCTATTTCTGAGCAATTCATACTTTATTTGTAAAATCATGTCATCCAAACCTAATCTATCTTCTTCGGAACCATTACCGCATTCCACTGGTTTGGAAGGTTCCAGTGATGCCTGTGCCCTGGCGCAGCTGGCGAATCGAAATCCGGCCGGACAGTTGCTGGCGGTCATCACAGCCAGTGCACTGGATGCACAAAGATTACTCGAGGAAATTCCCTTTTTCGCACCCGATCTGCGTGTGAGCCTGTTACCGGATTGGGAAACGCTGCCTTACGATATTTTTTCACCTCACCAGGATCTAGTTTCGGAACGTCTGGCTACTTTTTACCAGATTACCCATAACGCCTGCGACGTCCTGATCGTCCCGGTTACGACAGCGTTGTACCGAATGCCGCCGCGAGAATTTCTGGCAGCACATTCGTTCTTCGTCAAGCAAGGCAGCACGCTGGATCTGCAATCATTTCGCAGCCAGATGTCACTGGCGGGTTATTTCCATGTATCGCAGGTGCTTTCACCGGGGGAATACAGTATCCGCGGAGGATTGATCGATCTGTTCCCGATGGGCAGCCCGCTGCCTTATCGTATCGATCTATTCGACGATGAAATCGAATCGATACGCACTTTTGATGTCGATACGCAGCGCAGTATCTATCCGGTCAAGGAAATTCGGCTGCTGCCAGCGCGGGAATTTCCACTCGACGATAACGGACGCAGCCGGTTCCGCACCGGATTCCGGGAAAAATTCGAGGGTGACCCTACGCGCTGCAGACTTTATCAGGAAATCAGCAAAGGTAATATTCCCGCCGGAATCGAATATTATCTGCCGCTCTTTTTCGAACAGACAGCCACGCTGTTCGATTACCTGGCGCAACATTCCACAGTATGTCTGCACGGAGAGATCGCACCAGCCATTGGAAATTTCTGGCAAGATACCCGCTCACGCTATCAGTTGATGCGCAATGATCCGGATCGGCCTTTGCTTCCTCCGATGGATTTGTTTCTGCCGGAAGATCAGTTTTACGGCTACCTCAAATCATACAAACGGATAGAACTGCATACCGGGCAACAGATAAGGATCGATGAGCCTTTTGCCCGTTCCCTTCCGCCTGTACGCGTGGATCGTCGCGCTTCCAATCCGATCGAGCAGCTGACCACTTTTGTCCATACATTCACGCAAAAGGGCGGACGGGTTTTACTACTGGCGGAAAGTGTGGGGCGACGCGAGCTGATGGCAGAATACCTGCGCGAATACGGCCTGAAACTGAAACTTTGCGAGGATTTTGCTGCATTTCAGTCAGATACTGCCCCTTGCATGCTCAGTGTGGCTTCCCTGCACAGCGGTTTCATCCTTGCTGCTGAAAATCTCGCGCTGGTTACCGAAAACGAGCTGTATGCCACGCATGTACGCGGACAGCGGACACGTGATGCACGCAAAACTGTTTCGGCCGATTCCATTTTGCGCGATCTGTCCGAAATCAAGCCCGGCAGCCCGGTGGTACATGAACAACACGGTATCGGGCGTTATCTCGGTCTGGTAAACATGGATATGGGTGAGGGTGATTCGAGCCAATCCAGTGAATTTCTCGCTCTGGAATATCAGGGAGGAGACAAACTGTATGTGCCGGTCACGCAGCTTCATCTCATCAGCCGTTACAGTGGTGCTGCACCGGAAGCAGCTCCACTGCATAAACTGGGAAGCGGCCAATGGGAAAAGGCCAAGCGTAAAGCGATGCAGCAGGTGCGCGATACTGCCGCTGAACTGTTGAATCTGTATGCACAGCGCGCTGCCCGTGAAGGCCATACATTCCGGTTCAACCAGCATGATTACAATGCTTTTGCCGATGGTTTCGGTTTTGAGGAAACACCGGATCAGGCGACTGCTATCAACGCAGTTATCCAAGATATGGTGTCGGGTAAACCAATGGATCGGCTGATTTGTGGTGATGTCGGCTTCGGCAAAACGGAAGTCGCTCTGCGGGCAGCTTTCGTTGCAGTCACCGATGGCAGGCAGGTAGCCGTACTGGTTCCCACCACGTTACTGGCAGAACAGCATTATCAGAATTTCTCTGATCGTTTCGGGCTGATTGCTGATCAGTGGCCGGTAAAAATTGCCGAACTTTCACGTTTTCGGTCGGCCCGGGAACAGTCCGAAGCCCTGAAAAGCTTAGCGCAGGGAACGACCGATATCATCATTGGTACGCACAAACTGATCCAGGATAAGGTCAGATTCAAAAACCTGGGGCTGGTCATCATCGATGAAGAACATCGTTTCGGAGTACGTCAGAAAGAACAGCTCAAAAAGCTTCGTGCCGAAGTGGATGTGCTAACGCTGACCGCAACACCCATCCCGCGTACACTGGCGATGTCACTCGAAGGCCTCAGAGATTTTTCGGTAATTGCTACTGCACCCCAACGACGACTGGCAATCCGGACATTCGTACACCCCTACTCGGAAGGAATCATCCGCGAAGCCTGTCTGCGTGAGCTGAAACGCGGCGGGCAGATCTATTTTCTTTACAACGAAGTCAGCACCATTCAAAACATGTATACCAGACTGACTACGCTGCTGCCGGAAGCAAGAATAAACATTGCACACGGGCAAATGCGGGAAAGTGAGCTGGAGCATGTTATGCGCGATTTCTACCAGCAGCGTTTCAATTTGCTGCTGTGTACCACCATCATCGAAACAGGGATAGACGTTCCCACTGCCAACACCATCATCATCCATCGCGCTGATAAGTTCGGATTGGCACAATTGCATCAGTTACGCGGCAGGGTCGGACGTTCACACCACCAGGCGTATGCTTATCTACTGACACCAGAAAAAGCAGCATTAACAACCCAAGCAATCAGACGGCTAGAAGCTATTCAGGCAATGGAAGAGCTCGGATCGGGGTTTTATCTGGCCATGCACGATCTGGAAATTCGCGGTGCAGGTGCAGTGCTCGGTGACTCACAAAGTGGTGAAATGCAGGAAGTAGGGTTCAATCTTTACAGTTCACTGCTGGATGCAGCAATCAAATCATTGAAAGCCGGTCATGAGCCGGATATGCAGCAACCTCTGGGAGTTTCCACAGAAATCAGATTACATGTACCAGCGCTACTGCCAGAAAATTATTGTGGTGATATCCATGAACGATTGATTCTGTACAAGCGCATGGCGGGTTGCAGTGATGAGGCAGAACTGGATGAAATTCATCAGGAGTTGATCGATCGATTTGGTCTGTTACCTGATCCTGCTCGCGCGTTACTGGACAGCCATCGACTGCGCATAGAAGCCAAGCAACTAGGTATTATTCGTATCGATGCCGGACCGGACAACATTCAATTACAATTTGTGCCGGAACCTCCGATCGAAGCCATAAAAATTATTCAGCTCATTCAGAGCGGCAAAGAATACAGCCTGTCAGGGCCTGATCGCCTGAGCGCCCGGCTGCAGATACCGGATGTTGGCGAACGCGTCAAAAAGATCAAAAAACTGATGGCGTTACTGAAAGACTGAAACCGGCAGGTAATAGTCGAGTTACCCGTAAGTGGTTTCTTTATCGAAATCCTGCCAGATATAAGGCGGACGAACGGTTGGCTGGGTAGGAATAAAAAAGGTTACGGCGTCCAGTGCACCGAACACGGTACGGCCGACCATATGCATGATGCCAGTCACAAGGCCGATGGTCAGCCCATAAGCAGCCCCATCACGCCGGCTGGTAAGAATCACAGTTTTAGGGAGTTCGATAACACCGGTTACAGCGTTAGCAATACCGTTGACCAGTTTTTCACTCGCTGCGACCGGGTAACTCTGCGGCATATCACGCTGCGCCATAGCGACTTGTGGCAGTACACAAAACAAAATCATAAAAACAACCTGTGCGATTGAAGTTTTCATTATTGGCGTCTCCTTGATCTTATTTTGGCAACAATGAGTCTGGTCAGCGTTCCAGTTTATCCATTTTGTCTGTAACGGATGCCCATTCGTCTGCATCCGGCAGCGCGTCTTTCTTTTCGATGATTGGATCCCAGATTTTTGACAGTTCCGCATTGAGTGCAATGAACTGGCGCTGATCCTCGGGTACATCATCCTCTGCACAAATGGCTTCCACCGGGCATTCTGCCACACACAATGTGCAGTCAATGCACTCATCCGGATCAATCACCAAAAAATTGGGGCCTTCACGGAAACAATCCACAGGACATACGTCGACACAATCGGTATATTTGCATTTGATACAGCTTTCAGTTACTACATAAGTCATGATGATATTCCTTGAGTGACACTTTCTGAAATGAACTCGTGATTCTATCAGAATCCTGACAAACTCCACTACACACACCGGGAGTGTGGGCTATTCACGGGATTCATTCAATGAAAGTCAGACGCAGGAATACTGCTTGAGCTTTGGTGCCCGGGGCCGGAATCGAACCGGCACGGACGTTAAGGTCCGAGGGATTTTAAGTCCCTTGTGTCTACCAATTTCACCACCCGGGCAATTACGAAACTTAAACTGTCAATATGGAGGCGGGGGTCGGAATCGAACCGGCGTAGACGGCTTTGCAGGCCGCTGCATAACCACTCTGCCACCCCGCCGTGAACTTGTTTGGAGACGCCACCTACTCTGCGGCGCCAAAGCATGAAAATTTGACGTGGACTGAAAATGCCGAGGACACAATATAAAACTGGAGCGGGAAACGAGTCTCGAACTCGCGACCTCAACCTTGGCAAGGTTGCGCTCTACCAACTGAGCTATTCCCGCAAATAATATCGGACTAAACTGGTATTTGCCTCTCGACAGACGGGTGATTATAGAGACCCCTCCAATTTTGTCAAGAATAATGGCTCTGGTAATACTCTTTCGACCAAAATGGATCCGGATCAGGCCAGTATCTTCAAAACGATTCATCCTTTCCGAAATAGCGCCATTTGCCTTCCGGCAGATCAGCCAGTCTGATCCGGCCAATCCGCACGCGTTTCAGCCCGATCACATTCAATCCGACCAGTTCACACATCCGCCGGATCTGTCGCTTTTTTCCTTCCATCAAAATAAAACGCAATTGGCCCTGGTTCAAACGGCTTACTTTGGCGGGCTTCAACGCCTGGCCATCGAGCTGCAAGCCGTGGTTGAGCAACGCTAGTCCCTCTCGTGTCAAATTACCGTTTACCCGCACCAGGTATTCCTTTTCGATCTGTGAATATTCTCCGATCAACTGTTTAGCAATGCGGCCATCCTGGGTAAGTATCAGCAATCCTTGTGAATCGATGTCCAGCCGACCGGCGGGTGCAAGGTTTTTGAGGTGTTGTGGTGCAAACCTCAAAGATGAACGATCCCGATGAAAGCGGGAATCATCGTTAACAAGACTGATAGCAGGTTTGTAACCAGGTTCGGGCTGGCCGGATACATAGCCGACCGGCTTGTTCAGCAAAATCGTTACCCGCTGATCCTGTTTGATCTGAGCTGCTCGATTAAGCACGATTTCCTGCCAGGGATAAATCTTCGTCCCCAGTTCACGAATCGGCTGACCATCCACATATACCGAGCCTTGCTCGATGTAAACATCTGCTTCCCTGCGTGAACATATCCCCCGGGCGGACATCAGTTTGGACAGGCGAATTTTCTCCATCAGTGATGAGCAAAACCTGGAAACGGTTTATGGCCTATATATGAACGATTTATCTGCTCTGATCCCGTACAGGCAGCCGCCAGACAAACGCAAACAAAATCATGGCCAGCAAGGCCAGCATACCTTTCAACCACCAGGAAGAGACGATCAGAATCGAGCTTCCGAAAGACAGCGTCATCACCAGGTACGCCCAGCGCTTGACATGGCGCGCCACGCTGCGGTACTCGCACCATTCCCGGATAATCGGACCAGCAATACGGTGATTGAGTAAATAGCTGTGAAAACGTTCGGAGCTGCGTGCAAAACAACCGGCCGCCAGTAAAATGAAAGGGGTCGTCGGTAATACCGGCAGAAATATACCCAATATGCCCATGAACAGGGCTGTCACGCCTATGCTCAGGTACAGCCAGCGCATGACAGGTGAATCATGCAGCTGAAGCAGGTGAATATTTTCCTCTGGTCGGTTTACTGTTCCATCAGGTTTTGTTGACATGACAATCCCCCCGGTAAACTGCCTAAATATCGATATTCCTTGCACGCAAAGCATTGCTTTCGATGAATGCCCGGCGAGGTTCGACTACATCCCCCATCAGGGTGGTAAAGATTTCATCGGTCAGGATGCTATCCTCGATCTGCGCACGCAGCAAACGGCGATTACCCGGATCCATGGTAGTTTCCCACAACTGCTCTGGATTCATTTCACCCAGCCCTTTGTAACGCTGAATGGTAATACCTTTTTTCGTTTCTTCCAGCAGCCATTCCAGCGCTTCTTTGAACTCTCGAACAGGAATTTCCTGCTCACCTCGTTTAACTTTCGCTCCTTCCCCAATCAGGCCGTGCAATATCTGTGCAGCCTGCCTGATTCTGGCGAAGTCACCGCTTTGCAGAAAATCGTCGTCCAGATAACTGGTACGCAAGTTGCCATGTTGCTTGCGGATGATCTTGAGGCGATAACGCTCAGAATTCTCGTTGTACTCGGCAAGAATTTCGACATCATTCAATAGAACAGCCAGTCTGGCAGCACTATCCCGGGAATTGGCTTCAGAGCTCAGATCAATGTTCGGCTGCTTGAGCAGCGCATACATGACAGTATGGTCGATCAGACGGCTCATCCGTTCAATCACTGCTTCTGCCAGAAGATATTCATCCGCAATCCTGGACAGCGCTTCGCCAGTGATTGGCGGATTATTCATGCCGGTATACAGTTCCGCGCCCACCAAAGCTAAGCCAAGTATATAACGCTTGAGTTCGTAATCGTCTTTCAGATAACGCTCCTGTTTGCCATGCTTGATTTTGTACAGAGGAGGTTGTGCAATATAAATATACCCGCGTTCGATCAATTCAGGCATCTGCCGGTAGAAAAAAGTCAGCAGTAAAGTGCGGATGTGTGATCCGTCCACGTCAGCATCAGTCATGATGATGATACGGTGATAACGCAGTTTGTCAGGATTGTATTCATCCTTGCCGATACCGGTTCCCAGTGCCGTTATCAGTGCCACGATTTCTTGAGAAGAAATCAGTTTGTCAAAACGGGACTTTTCAACATTCAGTATTTTTCCCTTGAGCGGCATGATGGCCTGGAATTTTCGATCGCGCCCCTGCTTGGCTGAACCACCGGCAGAATCTCCTTCCACCAGATAAAGCTCACATAATTTAGGGTCTTTTTCCTGACAGTCTGCCAGCTTCCCAGGCAAACCCATGCTATCCAGTACACCTTTTCTGCGGGTCAGTTCGCGAGCTTTTCTGGCGGCTTCCCGTGCCCTGGCGGCTTCAATAATCTTGTTGCAGATAATTTTGGCTTCATTTGGATTTTCCAGCAGGAAATCCGAAAGCTTCTGCACGACGATTTCTTCGACTGCCGGGCGTACTTCCGATGACACCAGTTTTTCTTTGGTCTGGGAGGAAAACTTGGGTTCGAACAGCTTGACTGACAGAACGCAGGTTATTCCTTCACGCATATCATCGCCAGTCGTATCAACCTTGGCTTTTTTAGCCAGTTCATTTTTTTCGATATAATTATTGAGTGTCCGTGTCATGGCCGCACGTAACCCGGTCAGATGAGTACCGCCATCCTTTTGTGGAATATTGTTGGTGAAGCACAGCACCTGTTCGGCATAACTGTCATTCCACTGCATCGCAATTTCGACGGTGATATTGTCTTTCAGACCTTGGGCATAAAAAATGCTGGGGTGCAGCACGGTTTTGCTGCGATTGATGTATTCGACGAAATTGCGGATACCCCCGGTAAAGGCAAAAACCTCTTCCCGATCATCATGCTGATCGGCTAACCTGATCTTGATGCCATGGTTGAGAAAGGAGAGCTCACGCAACCGCTTGGCAAAAATATCGTAATGATAGGTAACATCGCCAAAGACCGACTGGCTGGCGAGAAAATGGACTTCGGTTCCGTGTTTTTCAGTCTGGCCGGTCACTTTCAGGGGAGCAACGGCAACGCCTTCCCGGAACTCCATCTGGTAAACGTTGCCATTACGACGAATAGTCAGGCGCAGCCATTCGGACAGGGCATTCACCACAGAAACTCCCACACCATGTAACCCGCCGGATACCTTATAGGAATTGTCATCAAACTTTCCGCCTGCGTGCAGCTCTGTCATAACGATTTCAGCGGCTGAACGTTTCAGTTCATCATCCTGTTTGATGTCAGTAGGAATACCACGACCGTTGTCATGGATGCTGACAGAATTGTCAGCGTGAATGATGACAGAGATATCATCACAGTAGCCGGCCAGGGCTTCATCAATGGCATTGTCGACCACCTCGAATACCATGTGATGCAGACCAGTACCGTCGCTGGTATCGCCAATATACATTCCGGGGCGTTTGCGTACGGCATCCAGCCCTTTCAGGATTTTGATGCTGTCCGAGTTGTAGTCACGATGGCTGTTGCCAGTTTTTTTGGCGAATTCGGGCTGATTTATGTTCATGCTTGCAGTTTTCTCTCTCGTAATTCCGGTAAGGCAGCTAAATGTGAATTATTCACGCATCGGCATCAGAACATGCTTGAACTGCTCATCATCCGGCAATGTGATCAGGACGGCGCTTTGCATGCTCTCGAACGAACACCTGATCTGTTCGCTGTCCAGGTTATTCAGTACTTCCATCAGGTAAACGATGTTGAAACTGGTGTCGATCGTCTCGTTCGAATAAATGATGTCGATTTCTTCCTGTGCTTCCTCCTGCTCCTTGTTTTTGGCTGAAATGTTCAGTTTTCCATTGGCAATGTTCAGATGGACATTGCGGAACAGATCATTGCTGCTGGAAATGATCGCGGTACGCTGGAGTGCATAGAGGAAATCAAGCCGGTTAACGTCAAACTGGAACACGCTGGTTTGCGGAATTGCACGTCTGAAATCAAGAAATTTTCCTGAAATCACTTTTGAGACCAAAACGGCATCCGAAAAACGGAAGCATACTTTTTTCGGGTAGATTTCGACGATGACTGGTTTATCACTGTCTTCCAGTTGTCTGATCAGTTCCAGTACTGTCTTACGCGGAACGATGGTTTCGGATTTTTCGAAATTTTCGTCCAGATCAATCGAGGTTATCCCCAGCCGGTGAGTGTCGGTAGCTACCAGCGTCAGTTTATTGTCTTCGATCAGTAACAGCAGTCCATTCAGGTAATAACGCAAATCCTGCTGCGCCATGGCATGTGCCACCCGTTGCAGATGTTTTTTGAGAATCCGCTGTGCCAATGTGTATGTCGCACTGCAGGGTTCACTATCCCGGATCATCCTTGGAAAATCTTCTGCCGGAAGCAGTTGCAGACTAAAGCGACTTTTTCCGGAAACAATCTGTAAGCGGTTTTCCGATCGGGTCAGTTCGATGGCTGAACCTGCGGGTAGCGCCCGTAATATGTCCTGCAGTTTTCTGACAGAAATAGTTGTCTGCAGGGTGTCTTGGTTTTCCAGTTCAGGGATGGTGGAAGTTGCTTCAGCTTCTATTTCCAGATCGGTAGTAACCAGTGTCAGCTGTCCGTTCCTGATTTCGATCAGGGTATTCGAAAGTATCGGCAGGGTATGTCTGCGTTCTACGATGCCGCTGACTGTCTGCAACGGTTTGAACAGCAGATCCCGGTCAGTTATTGTTAATTTCATTTAATTAAAAGATTAAATAGTAGTTAATCAATGATATAAATCGGAACAAGTATAAAAATATCTTATGTATTATATAGTTACATTAATGATTAGTCTTGTATGGTTTCGGTATGGCCTGTGGATGAATTGTGAATGAAATTTTTCAATCGGGGTTTTATTCAGGTTATCCACAACTCATTCAGTTTTTTTACAGTACGGTGTCATCCACGCAAAATATGCATCAGTGCATTGAAATCCCGGTTTATTCCAGGGTCGGAAGTCCGTAGTTCAATGATTTTTCGGTAAGCATGCAATACGGTGGTGTGATCTCTTCCACCAAAGGCCTCGCCAATGTCCGGCAAGCTCAGTTGTGTCAGTTCCTTGGCAATCGCCATTGCTACTTGCCGGGGGCGGACAATGGTCCGGACACGTTTCTTCGAATACATGTCGGCCACTTTGATTTTGTAGTAATCCGCTACGGTTTTCTGAATGTTTTCAATTGAAATCTGTCGGTTCTGGATCGCTAGCAGGTCCTTCAACGCCTCCTTGGCCAAGTCGAGAGAAATCGAATGACCGGTAAAGCGCGAAAATGCTAGAACCCGCTTCAGTGCGCCTTCCAGTTCGCGAACGTTGGAACGGATATACTTGGCGATGAAAAAGGCAGTGTTTTCATCCAACTCGATTTTTTCAGCGAGTGCTTTCTTCAGTAAAATGGCTACGCGCATTTCCAGTTCAGGAGGTTCGATTGCTACGGTCAGTCCCCAGCCGAATCTCGATACCAGTCGTTCTTCCAGCCCGGAAATTTCCTTTGGGTAACAATCGGAAGTAATGATCACCTGCTTGTGGGCTTCGATCAGTGCGTTGAAAGCGTAAAAGAATTCTTCCTGTGTCCGGTTTTTACCGCTGAAAAACTGGACATCATCTACCAGCAGCAAATCGAGCGAGTGATAGTAAAGTTTGAATTTGTCGAATGATTTGTGCTGATAGGCACTGACTACGTCCGATACGTATTTTTCGGCATGGACGTAACGGATTTTGGCACCTGCATCCAGCTCCAGCACATAATTGCCAATTGCCTGCATCAAATGAGTTTTACCGAGCCCGACGCCACCGTAAATGAACAGAGGGTTATAGGCAATACCTGGTCGTTCTGCCACTTGGATGGCACCTGCACGCGCCAGTTGATTGGCTTTGCCGGTAACGAACGCATCAAAGGTAAAGCTGGCGTTGAGCCGACTGGGGTTAGTTTTTCTGCTTGTGACACCTTGTGTTTTCTCTGTAGCCGGTTTTTTGTCTTCCCTGTTTTTCTGTGCCGAGGCCCCGGCTGTCTGAGCTTCATTTTCGGCTGATTCTCGTAATTCCAGCCTGAAGCAGATTTTTTCGTTGAAATGATCCTGCGCCATTTCGTCGATACGGGTGACAAAATTATCCTTGATCCACTGCAACACGAAACGGTTGGGTGCAATCAGAATCAGCGTGTTTTTCTCATCCGGACAGATTTCCAGTTTGAGTGGTTTGATCCAGGTAATGAATTGCTGTCCGTTCAATTCCTGCTTGAAATGCTTGAGACAGAAATGCCAGAAAGCTTCTATTTTCTGCATGACGTATAAATGAAATGAGCCTGGATACCGAAAAATTTTTCGGAAAATCCGGAAAAACCTGGAGGAAAAACAAACAATTAATTGTGATTGAAAAGCAAACGGTTTTATCTTTGAGTGGATGCAGGTTCCGTTTACCTACCAAATGAGTAGTATAATGAAGTTTTCTGCGGAAGGTTGTCTTATTGTGCACTATCTGTTCTATTACATTAGAATCGTTTTAAATACAATTATTAATCTCATTATCAATTAGTGGTTTTCAGATTTACCCCCTGATTTCTGCTTTATGAATTCGGGAAAGATATGTTAAAAAGCAACTTCACAAAAAATCTTTAAAAATTTCTCCGGGTCGGAGAAAAATCCATCTGATTGATGACCTCTTTATACCAGAAATCCAAAAAAGCTTTCCTATTGTTCGATCAAAGCATTAGCAGGTTTCAGTTCAACTATTTGACTATTGCACTCTTTTTCTGCTTTGCGCTTATGACTCTGTCTGCTGTCGCAGAAAACCAGTTTGCAGCGGTCAGTGCAGATGCGATACGTGAGCAGCTGGCAACAAATACCTGGGAGGAGATGAATGAAGCAGAATTGATAAAGCTGCGACATTTTTACGCCCAACGTGACTATCAGCCGGTTTGGGCTTTGAAAGATGATTCTGGTGTTTTACTGGATACAGCCTTGACCTTTATCGGACGAGCCGATGAAGAAGGCTTGGCGAGCAGTGATTATCATATCGAAACGTTACGCCGGTGGCGTGAAGAATCTCCCGATCAGGTTTCCCTTTTACTCGAACTGGGTACGACGCAATCCCTGCTGGCACTGGTGCATGACCTGTCCAATGGCCGGTTGACGGCTACCCTGGCTGATCCCGAATGGTATATTCCACAGCGGCGGTTCGACCCGGTGAATTTCCTGCAGCAAAGTGTCGCTTCCGCGGATTCAGCAAAGCAACTGGAACAAGCACTGGCGAGCTTACCACCTGACATGCCGCAATATCACACGCTCAAACGACTGCTGATCAGGTTACGTACTTTGATTACTACCGATATGGTATGGACACGAATACCGGACGATATTCCTTCGATTCATCCCCGAACCAGCCATGCAGCCATTCCGTTGATCCGTCAGCGTATCAGGGAAGCACATCACATTTTTGAAAAACCGGAATACGATATCGCCAATGACGATAGCGAGCTATACGATGATCAGCTGGAAACAGCAGTCAAGGCCTTTCAGTACCAGTATGGACTGAATACTGATGGTGTCATCGGTAAAAATACCCGACGAGCCATGAACATGACAGCAGTCGAGCATATCCAGCAGCTGCGTATCACACTTGAACGACTGCGCTGGCTGCCCAGGGAATTCAGCAATCGCTATATCCTAGTTAACATTGCCGGATTCAATCTGGCGGCAATCCGGGATAATGTGCGTGTGCTAAACATGCGTATCGTGGTCGGGCGGGATTATCGCTCTACACCGAGTTTCAACAGTCGAATTTCGCACCTGGTTCTCAACCCTTACTGGAACGTACCTGCAAGTATTGCCAGTAAGGATCTGTTGCCAAAGCAGAAACACAATCCGGATTATTTCGCTTCCGAAGGGATTCGGGTATTTTCTGATTATCATTACGAACTCGAACTGGATCCCGATGCCATCGACTGGTACGCGTTCAGCCGGTCGTTTCCCTATGTCTTGCGGCAGGATCCTGGCAAAAAGAATGCGCTTGGCACAATCAAGTTCATGTTTTCCAATCCTTTCAGCATTTATCTGCACGATACTCCTTCGAAATCTCTGTTCCAGAGGGATATCCGCACCTTCAGCTCAGGCTGTATCCGTCTGGAAAAACCGATGCAACTGGCAGAATTCGTATTGGGGTCATCTTTTGAGAAAACCAATATTCTAGAGAAAATCGACAGTGGCAAGACACAAACTGTGCATTTACGTGAACCGGTTCCTATTTACTTGCTGTATCTGACCGCCTGGAGTGACGAACAGAGTGAAATCCACTTTTCAGCTGACGTTTACGGGCGCGATAAACGGGCGCTGGCTTATGCCCGCTGGCTGTAGCCGGAGCTACACCTGCCACAATCACAATTTTTTTAAATCTGGCACGACCATGGAGGATAACAATGTCCAAACTTATCATTACTGATAATCTGGAAACGCTCACTGAACAGGGCGCCACCCGCCGTCGGCTGTTACAGGCTGGTCTGGGTGCCTGTGCACTGTTTGCCATGCCTGCAGCCAATGCGGCTTATTCCCGCGTTTATGAAAAACGAGTATCTTTGCTGAATCTGCATACAGGCGAGCGAGTCAGAACTGCCTATTGGGAGCGAGGGAAATATATTCCCGAAGCTTTGCGAATGGTTGAAAAAGTGTTGCGTGATCATCGATCCGGTGATATTCACCGGATCGATCCGAGATTGCTCGATCTGATGCAGCATCTGCATCACAAGACGGGAAATTCGAAAGAATTTCAAGTGGTTTCTGGATATCGCTCACCGGCTACCAACGCTGCTCTCTCGGCACAAAGCCATGGGGTAGCCAAGAACAGTCTGCATATGCAGGGCAAAGCAATCGACATCCGCCTGCCCGGCGTCCCGCTCCATGTTTTGCGTCGAGCAGCAATGTCAATGCATGCTGGCGGGGTTGGCTATTATCCGAAATCGAATTTCATTCATATCGATACCGGCAACGTTCGCTACTGGTAACCATGGTTTTCCTGGCTCTGAAACCGGCCAGGAGTTTGCATAAACCGATTTACAAAACGTTGATCGGTATTTTCAGGTACACCCTACCGTTGTCTTCGGCGGGTGGCATTTGTCCCGCCCGCACATTGACCTGAACAGACGGCAGGATCAGCACCGGCATTCCCAGAGTAATATCGCGTGCGGTGCGCATCGCAACGAATTCATCCTCACTGATGCCATCGTGCACATGGATGTTGTGTGCTCGTTGCTCAGCAATTGTACTTTCCCACTGTACTGGGCGATCACCGGGCGGATAGTCGTGACACATGAACAGTCTCGTTTCCGGCGGATGATTATCCAGCAGTTTACGAATGGAGCGATAAAGCTGCCGGGCATCTCCACCAGGGAAATCAGCACGGGCTGTTCCCACATCCGGCATGAACATCGTGTCACCGATAAAAATTGCATCGCCGAACTGATAGGCCATGTCAGCCGGTGTATGTCCAGGCACGAAAATGGCCTTGCCCTTCAGCTCGCCTACCTCAAAGGTATCTCCATCGTTGAACAGATGATCGAACTGTGAGCCATCCGGCTGGAAGTCCGACCCCATGTTGAACAGTTTCTTGAATACCTGCTGTACCCCTGGAATCCGGCTGCCAATAGCGATTTTTCCCCCCAGTTTCTGCTTGAGGTAGTGAGCGGAGGAAAGATGATCGGCGTGAGCATGAGTTTCGAGAATCCAGTTTACTGTCAGTTCTTTCGAATGTACGAATTTGATCAGCACATTGGCAGAATGATGCTTGGTTCTTCCGGATTTTGGATCGTAGTCGAGCACCGGATCAATAATGGCACAGTGCCCGCCAGGTTGGTCAAATACAATATAGCTGACCGTCCATGTGACCGGATCAAAGAATGTTTGGATATTGGGTTGCATCATCGGACTCCTTAAAATCATTTATATTCTAACAATTGAATATATAAAATATTATATTGTTATAATATATAATGTGTTGGTATAATTTATCTGTCAAGGAAAAAATTTATGATCGACTGGCAATCATTTACTCCTGTCAGCGCATTGGCTGGTGGCATGATCATTGGCTTGGCAACGGCTTTGTTGCTGCTCATCGCAGGGCGAATCGCAGGAATATCCGGGATCATTGGCAGACTAATTGAATTACACAAAGGAGATTTTTTCTGGCGGATTGCCTTCATCAGCGGATTACTGCTTGCTCCGTGGCTATGGCAGTGGCTGGGAGAATTACCACAGATCCACATCGAAACCAGCCATACTATACTCGTGTTGGCTGGGCTGGCAGTTGGGATAGGAACTCGTTATGGTTCCGGTTGTACCAGTGGCCATGGTGTCTGCGGTCTGTCGCGACTTTCACCGCGCTCGCTGGTAGCGACGGTTTTGTTCATGGTCACAGGGATGGTGGTGGTCTATGTCGTTCGCCATATCCTGAGTTGAAAATATGTTCACTGAGAAAGGGAAAATATGCTCATACCGTTTGCTGCATTGCTTTCCGGCTTGATATTTGGTTTGGGCCTGGTACTGTCCGGCATGACCGACCCTGCAAAAGTACTGTCCTTTCTGGATGTTGCCGGGCCATGGGATCCCTCGCTGATGTTTGTCATGCTGGGTGCGATAAGTATCGGGTTTTTTGCCTTCAGGGCAGCAAAACGGCGCGGCCGGACACTACTATCCACACCGATCCATCTGCCTGGAACCTGCACCATCGATCTTCGCTTGGTCCTGGGCAGTTTGCTGTTCGGTATGGGATGGGGGCTGGCTGGCATCTGTCCCGGACCGGGATTGGTTCTGGCGGCATCGGGTCATACTGGAGGTATCGTATTCGTGGTCGCCATGCTGCTGGGCATGTTCATTTTCGATCTGCTGGAAAAATACCGTCAATCGGATTCGAATTTAAACCATCGACAACCGGGAAATATTGAAAGAAAATGACGGATCAATACACGCAGCCGGATTTCTCGGTCATGGTGGAAAAAAAGGCTTCTGCAACCAAAGCTTGCTCCATGCTGAAGATATTAGCCAATGAAGACCGGCTGCTGATCCTGTGTCAACTGATACAAGGGAAAAAAAATGTCGGCGAATTGGAACAGATACTTGGCATTCGGCAGCCTACTCTATCACAGCAGCTCACTGTGTTACGTGATGAAAAGCTCGTCTCAACCGAACGCCAGGGAAAGTATATTTATTACAGCCTCGCCAGTCCGGAAGCGGTACAAATCATGAATACGCTATTCAGCGTGTACTGTCAGAATGAATATCATCATTTTCCGGATGACACTACTCACAACGGCAGACAGTAAAAACAGTGCGGCTCCATCCAGGACAAATCCTGAATATGCTGCCTGCCGTCATACGGGTGATATGTTACTGGCAGCCTCAGAAATTTCATCTTTAAACAAGGAGAAAGTACCATGAGCGTAGTTTCTGAAACAAACTGGAAAAAGCTGGATGAAAAAATAGCAGTCTCAGGCCAGATCAGTGTGGACGATGTAGCGGCAATCGCTGCAGCCGGTTATAAATCCATCATTTGCAATCGCCCCGATGGAGAAGGGGGAGAACATCAGCCCGGCAGCACAGAGCTGGAAAAGGCAGCAAAAGCAGAGGGATTGCAATTTGCCTACTTACCGGTTGAAATCGGCCAGATTTCAGACGAAAAATGCTCTGCCTTTCACCAGTTGATGGCAACCCTGCCCGGGCCGGTGCTGGCTTTCTGCAATTCGGGCAATCGCGCTCGCGCGTTGTACAGTCGTGAGGTGGGCACAGCCACTACTTCTGCTGAAACTATTTCTGCAGCTTGTGATTGGGAACATGAGGCAACAGCAGCCACTGAAGCGGAGGACGAAGCTGCCGCGGCCGCGTCATCTGTGTCTTCCCGCGGTGAGGTGGCAGATAAATCCGCTGTGGTATCTCCTGCCTGCAACTGGAATAATGCTTTCGATATCGTGGTGGTGGGAGGTGGCTCAGCCGGCCTGGGGGTTACTGCCAGTCTGCTGCGCCGGCGCTCATCTCTGCGCATTGCTATCATTGAACCGAGTGACAAGCATTATTATCAGCCCGCCTGGACACTGGTCGGTGGCGGTGCTTATGCGGCGGATCAAACCGTTCGCAATACGGCCGATGTCGTTCCGCACGGTGCTGAGTGGATCAAGGCGGAAGTATCCGGATTTTCCCCGAATGACAATCTGGTTCATCTGGCCGATGGTCGCACCATCGGCTATCAGCAGCTGATCGTATGTCCCGGTGTTCGTCTTGCCTGGGAGAAAATAGAAGGTATTCAGGAAACGCTCGGCAAGAACGGCGTCACTTCCAACTATCTGTTCGATCTGGCACCGTATACTTGGTCACTGACGCAACAGCTCAAAGGTGGCAAAGCGTTATTCACGCAACCTCCCATGCCGATCAAATGTGCCGGAGCGCCACAGAAAGCGATGTATCTGTCTTGTGATTACTGGCAGCGCCAGGGCGTACTGGACAAAATCGAGGTTGAATTCGATTCGGCAGGGGCGGTACTGTTTGGGGTAGCCGATTTCGTTCCGCCGCTGATGGAATATGTCCGTAAATATCATGCCAAGCTGGTATTCAATTCCAATCTGGTCAAGGTCAACGGCCTGGAAAAAATTGCTACCTTCGAAATCAAGAATGAAGCCGGAGAAGTTACGCGCGTGGATAAACCTTTCGATATGCTGCACGTCACACCACCCCAGGCAGCACCGGATTTCCTGCGTGACAGTCCGCTGGCAGATGCCAGTGGTTACTGTGAGGTCAATCCAAAAACGTTGCAGCATACCCGTTTCGCTAATATTTTCTCATTGGGTGATGCCTGTTCTTCTCCCAATACGAAAACGGCAGCGGCCGTCAGAAAACAGGTTGTCATCGTTGCTGAAAACCTGCTGGCAGCGAAAGAAGGCCGGGAATTCCACGCTGTTTACGATGGGTACGGTGCTTGCCCACTGACGGTTGAAAACGGCAAAGTGGTGCTGGCCGAATTCGGTTTCGGCGGAAAACTGTTGCCGACGTTTCCGCTCAGTCCGATCGTTGCCAGAAAGCTCTACTGGTGGTTCAAAGTCAAACTTTTCCCGTGGCTGTACTGGGAAGGCATGCTGAAAGGGCGTGAGTGGCTGACGCGTTCTACCGAGACAAAATGATTCTTCATGGAAATCCAGTGGCTGGCGATGTTACCCGGTATTTTCACCGGGTTCGTGCTGGGGCTGACTGGTTCGGGCGGCGCCATCATTGCTGTCCCGCTACTGGTTTTCGGCTTGCATACGACTATTGCGGAAGCTGCACCGGTTGCCCTGCTGTCGATCGCCGTATCGGCAGCTGTGGCGACCTATACCGCTTTCATGCAGGGAATCGTCCGGTATCGCGCAGCCGCTCTCATAGCGGGTACCGGTATGCTGATCGCACCAGCAGGGATCTGGATTGCACGGCAACTGCCTGATTTACTGCTGACGGTGTTGTTTTCCATGGTGCTGGTTTTTGCAGCTGGTTACATGTACCGTCAGGGCAGGCGATCCGCCCAGCTGGTACAGTTGGAAGAAGCCTCTTACCCGCCCTGTCAGCTCAATCTGGAAAGTGGTCGTCTGATATGGACTTTACCCTGTGCCAAAGGGTTGCTGTTTTCGGGGATAGCAACCGGTTTTCTGTCCGGTCTGCTCGGAGTGGGAGGTGGATTCATTACCATTCCTGCACTCAGAAAGGTATCGAATCTGCCCATGCAATCTCTGACAGCTACTGCACTGGCCATCACTGCACTGATTTCTGTCACCGGAGTCGTTTCAGCCACTTCCATGGGCTTCATGAATTGGTCGCTTGCTCTGCCTTTCACTGTGGGAACAGTTACCGGCACGCTGATGGGCAGACGATATGCTCATCATTTCGATGAAACAAAGCTGCAATATGGCTTTGCCATTCTAGCTTGGTGTATCTCACTTGGTATGATCGTCAAGGTAATTTACTCCATCGATTTTTCCGCCCTTTCTTGACAATCTTGCTACCTGGCGGGGAGAATCCAGCTAGCCTGCTCGACAAAAGTAATTCACTTACATTTCGTTTAATCAACCTTTTCCGCTCGCTTATGACCGAAAAGAGTGCACAGTCTGCGGACGAGAAATTCCGTATCGACAAATGGCTGTTTGCCGCGCGTTTTTACAAGACACGTTCACTGGCTGCCGGTGCGGTCGGATGCGGGCAGGTGCAGGTCAACGGTATGCGGGCCAAGCCTTCCAGGATTCTGAGTACGGGTGATCTGCTCGCTATTCGTATCGGGCCTTATCACTATCTGGTAAAAGTGCTGATGTTATCCAACCAACGCAGATCTGCGACCGAAGCTCGTATGCTTTATCAGGAAACGGAAGAAAGCCGACAGGCGCGTGAAACCGTAGCAGAAAACCTTAAATCGCAGCCGACCCTACCACGTTACGCTAGTAAAGGCAGACCCACCAAGCGTGTCCGGCGTGATCTGGAGCGTTTCATGAGCGAGAAATGATCTCGCACGCCCACACATTGCTCAGGGAAATTTTCGGTTACAGCGAATTTCGCGGCCAGCAGGCCGAAATCATTACCCATGTAGTGAATGGAGACAGTTGCCTGGTGCTGATGCCGACCGGCGGTGGCAAGTCATTGTGCTACCAGATTCCCGCATTATTAAGAAAGGGTACGGCTATCGTCATTTCGCCGCTGATTGCGCTGATGGAAAATCAGGTGACCGTACTGTGCCGGCAAGGTGTGCGGGCGGCATATCTCAATTCAGCGCTGACACCCGAAGCTGCAGCGGCTGTCGAACGAGGGATGCTGGCGGAAGAGTATGATCTGGTCTACATCGCACCGGAAAGACTGCTGACCATTCGGTTCCGTACGCTATTGCAGCGCATCCCTATCGCCTTGTTTGCCATCGACGAAGCACATTGTGTTTCCCAATGGGGACATGATTTCCGGCCGGAATACGGCAAATTGTCGATTCTGCCGGAAAGATTTCCGCAAATACCGCGCATCGCTCTGACCGCCAGCGCGGATGCCAGAACTCGCGCGGATATCCTGCGTTGCCTGGATCTACACCAGGCTCGCTCCTTTATCAGCAGTTTTGATCGCCCCAATCTTTGCTACCGTATTACGGCCCGATCCAATAGCCGGATGCAGTTGTTAAACTTCATCCGCAGCCAACATCTTGGCGAGGCAGGTATTGTTTATTGCCAATCCCGCAAAAAAGTAGAGGAAACAGCCGCCTGGCTCAATATCAATCATGTTCCGACACTTGCTTACCATGCTGGTATGGAAACCTCCATTCGTATCCGACACCAGAAAAAATTTTTGCAGGGACACGGTATCGTGATGGTTGCCACTTCCGCATTTGGGTTGGGCATTGACAAATCGGACATCCGTTTTGTCGCACATTTGGATTTGCCTAAAAGTATCGAAAGTTATTATCAGGAAACCGGCCGCGCCGGGCGTGATGGCCTCCCAGCCAGTGCATGGATGGCTTACGGGCCTGGTGACATTATCCGGCTGCGATCTCAGATCGAATCCAGTACAGAACAGCTGTCTGCCTTAATCAGACAGGCGGCTGTTGCCCGGCTGGATGCACTGCTGACATTGTGTGAAACAACAACTTGCCGCAGAAAACCGTTACTCGACTATTTCGGTGAGCCAACCGACAATCTTCCATGTGGCAATTGCGATATCTGTCTGGAGACGACACTCGTTCAGGATGCCACGGTTGCTGCCCAGAAAGTATTATCCTGTGTCTACCGGACGGGTCAGTGTTTTGGTATGGAGTATTTGATTGATATCCTGACCGGAAAACGGACTGATCGTATCAGGCAATGGGGGCACGACTGTATAAGCACTTTTGGTATCGGCCATGAATTGAGTACCGAAGGCTGGCGCATCGTTTTCAGGCATCTTCTGGCATTAGGCTATCTCGTTGCTGGTGAGGATCGCGCTGGCGGAGAACGTATTACCTTGCAACTGACATCAGCAGCCAGGAGCGTATTGCGCGGAGAAATCCGTATAAAACTCCGGCTTTCACGTCATCATCATTCAGCGCCCTACCAGCAGATTTCCACTGATTTATCTGTACCGTCATCACACAATCAGGCTTTTAGCCGCGAACCGCAAATAAAGTGCGGCGGGTAACGATTCTGCGTCCTTTAGTTATTACCTGATTTGTTCCACGAGTTGTGCAGCGAACTGAAAGAATTTCTATGGATATTCCCAAGGTGTTGCAATAACGCAACATAATTTGGCTATAAGAGCGTAAAAAGCTTATTTAATGTTGCACAGCAGATTCTGCTTGGGCACAATCCATTCAACCCTTCTGATCGAAAGGCAAGAAGCACGCAACACTTTCAGTCAGGTTGGAACAGAAGTAGTGAAGAGTGTGGGAAGCACGATATTACGATCTATCTTTATTGACCCAGGTTGTTTTTCTTTAAGGAGAGTTTCAAATGAATAAAAGACTGATGGCACTGGCAGTGGCCGGCGCATTAGCAGCTCCGCTGGTAGCTTCGGCGGAAGGTACACATGTCACCATTTTCGGTCGCTTGCAGGCTGAATACGCGACTGTCGATATGGACGGGTTCAATGCACAGACCGCTGTAGCGGATGATGCGCTGCAATCCCGCTGGGGTCTGCAGATTGCTGAAGATCTGGGTGCAGGATTGCGTGCCATTGGCCGTATCGAGTACTCACTCAACCCAGGTGGTGGTGAGGATAAACACCTTGCTCGTGAACAATGGGTAGGATTGGGTGGTGATCAATGGGGTGAACTGAAATTTGGTCGTGTTCAATCTCCCTTCAAGGATTTTGCGGGTGGTCATACGATTGATCCATTTGCCTACACCAGTCTGCATGCAAACGGGAGTGGCGGTCTGATGGTTTCATCCGACAACGGTTATGGTTCAGGTGATCATGGGTTTGTCAACAGTGCAGTGCGTTTTGATTCACCGGTAGTGGAAGGTTTTTCTGTAGCCGGTTTGCTGATGCCGGGTGATGCAGATAAGAATGATCCAACAGGTGCTACTCGTTATAATCCTCTTGCCATTGGCTCAGCTCCAGGTACTGTAGCGAATGCTCTTACTATGGGAGATGGATACGCCGGTGGTGAAAATGGTGAATGGGATTTCCAGGTCGGTGCCAAATACAGTGGCCAGTTTGACGCTGTTGGTGTAGATGTGTTTGGTGGGTATTCCAGAGATAATGCCAGCAAATTCCAGAAAACATTCGGGGTTAAAGACGAGCAGATCTGGCGTGGTGGTGCTATTTTCAGCGTGGCTGATTTTCGCTTGCGGGGTCAGTATGAATACGTAATTGATGCCAATCCGTTTGGTGGTGCAGCCAGCTGTACCCATGCTTCTTCGTTCGGTGATGCTGCTGGAAGCGTTAGTTTGGATGGTGGCCGTGGCCAGTGTAATTCCGCTATGAACCCGAACGGTAACGGTAGTCTGTGGATTGCCGGTGCGGATTACACCATTGGCAATACCATGCTGGTTGCACAAGGTGGTATGGCTACAGCGAAAAGTACCGGTGGTATTGGTGAACCATTTGGATCGTATGCAAAGCGTAACGTTGAAAACATCACCGTCGGTGTGATTCATAATCTGAGCCGTCGTTCCAGCCTGTTTGGCGGTTATCAGCGCGTCTGGGTGAAAGACAGAAATCTTGCTGTAGATACTGATCGCAACGTTTACACCGTAGGCGTACGCCACGATTTCTAATCGGTGACGATCAGATAATCAAGCGGTTGTAGAAAGAAAAGGGGCAGAGTGATCTGCCCTTTTTTGTATCCATTTGAATCCGTTGTTGAAATTGTTCATGGGGAAGCCGGCCGATAAGCCGGGTTCTGTCATGGACAGTCATTCCTCTAGGTGCACAGTTACCTGTGTACTCAAGCAATCTACCCGCAGACTCGGCGAGCAGCGTCATCATCTGCCTATTTGATCTTGCTCCGGATGGAGGTTACCGCGTTTCACCGTAACTTAATACGCTCGTCTCTGTGGCCCTGTTCCTCGCCTCACGGCGGCCGGCCGTTAACCGGCATCCTGCTCTGTGGAGCCCGGACTTTCCTCTCCCTGTCACCAGGCAGCGACTGTCTAGCCAGCTTCCTCAGTGATTCTAACAGAGTCGTAAACCGAACTTATAATTTCCAACCAGGTAAAGATTCAAGCATTCAAGTTGAATTTCCAGTAGAAAAACCTTGACCCGTTTTTTTAAATCAGTTATAAAAAATTTCGCTTCATAGAATGGAGTGAAAAGAAAAAATATAGTCAACTACCAGCTTGACTACTCAGACAGTTCATTAGTTTATTAGTTCACGGGTAGCCATTTTGCGATCAGTTATATTCGTTAATCGTTTTTCTGGTCAGGGGGAGTGACGTTGTCTGACCCGGAAAAACAATAATTTCAATTTTATATTGAGAAAGGTACTCATCGATGAAAAAGCAGATAGCGGGTCTGGTGTTTCTGGGTCTAGCATGTACTGCAACAAGTGTGTCTGCCGAGGAAGACAGGGAGCTCAGGCAGAAAGTGGAGGCCTTGGAGGCAAAGATTGCTAATCTTGAGGGGCGTTCAGAAAACGAAGAGCATGGCGATAGCCACGGATTCGATAGCCATAAGTTTCATGGGGGCATAACCCTGAAACAGGATGCTTTTTTTGGCTTCCAGACTATCTTAGATGCGGGTTATGAAATCGCTGATAATATCGATTTTACGTTCTACTCGTGGTTGTGGACCAATCCCAATTTCGGGAAAAGCAGTGTGGTATCAGGTCCGGGAGGTGATACCGTCAATGCGGGTGGACAGGGACTCTGGACAGAGTTTGGTATTGGTCTGAATTTCAGGTTTCTTGACAATACATTGAGCATTAATCCCAATATCGGGATGCTGAACGGCTCGCTGTTATCTTCTAGGGTTGTCGGTAAGGATATTCGTGCTGGTGAAGGGGTTGTGCCTAACCTGGTCGTTAATTACGATGACGATTATTTTACAGCGAACCTCTATGTTGCTTACTACATGGCTACTCGCGGTCCACGTGCAAGAGATTTTTTGCACAACTGGATTAATGTCGGGGTAAAACCTGCCTTGTTTGGTGTAGGCAAGACATTACCGATCAATTCTGTCGGAATTCACTGGGAGCACCTTTGGGCAGCTAAAAATCGTATAGACAGCAGCGCGGAGGGAGTCGTATACAATTGGGTAGGCCCTTATATCGAATTTGGTTTGCCGAAAAATCTCGCTTTGCGTTTTGCAGGTGGTTTCGATGTGAAAAAAGATGTATCCAGTAATTTTTATCAGGCCAGTATCAAACTTGATTTTTAATAGAAATAATTCATTACTGCGTAACCTCATTTTAGAAATGGGGTTACGCAGCATTTCCAGTCTCTACCATTCCTGCTGTTGTACTGAATCATTTCATCGATAATCACTGACTAATCTCATTACACGAACCATTCCTGCTCAATTATGGCTGCGATGGTAGTTTTATCCAGCTTCTGTCAGGCAAGATTCAGCGGTGGTGTGTTTCCCAGCAATTCGAGCATACCTTGCAGTGCCATGGCGACGGATTGTCGCCGAATGGCTTCGCGATCGCCGTTGAACCGGCAGGTTTTGCTGTTTGCTGATGTCGCAGAGATGCTTTCAAGTATCCATGCAAAGCATACAGTGCCGACCGGTTTTTCTATGGAACCACCGGCAGGACCGGCAATACCGGTCACAGATATAGCTACTTGTGCCTGGCTTTGAGCAAGCGCGCCCAGTGCCATTTCCCGGGCTGTTTGCTCGGAGACGGCGCCAGACTGTACAAGAGTGGATTGTTGTACATGCAATATTTGCTGCTTGGATAAATTACTGTAGGTGATAAAGCCACAGTCATACCAGGCGGAGCTGCCGGGAATGGCAGTGACGATCTGCCCGATCCAGCCGCCAGTACAGGATTCTGCCGAAACCAGTTTCAATCCGTTTTGTTCGAGTAACTTCCCGGTTTGCCAGGCGAGTTCCAGCAAGGTTGCATCATCCGGAATAATGGGGGAGGTGTTCAAAAGTAACTTTGAAACAGAACCATCGATTTCCAGCCCGCGAGGCACAGCAGCGTGTAGAACGCCGCCACCAGGTCGTCCAGCATGACACCCAATCCACCCTTGAGTTTGGCGTCCAGATAACCGATGGGTGCGGGTTTGACGATATCGAAAAAACGAAACAGGAAAAAAGCAGCAAGTTGCCAGATCCAGTGATTCGGAGTGAAGAACAGTACCAGCATGAAAGCGACGATTTCATCCCATACCATGCCGGAATGATCGGGTGAATTGAGAGCCCGACCGGTGACTGCACATGCCCAGATGCCCAGAATGAAAAAAACATCGATGATCAACAGCAGCGATACCGGTTCGATGATCGAATCGAGAAAATGATAAAACGGAAAAGCAGCGAGGGTGCCAGCGGTACCCGGCATATAGCGAATCAGGCCGACGCCGGCACCCATGGCGATGAAATGCGCGAGCCGGACATGTACGAAAGTGATATCCGGTTTGATCGGAATTTGACGTTGTGGCGAATAATTATCGGGCAGGGAAGTGATCATAGCCTTTATTCTTAAAGATTAGCGGGTTACCGTCAGTACCGAGAACGGTCAACCCCTTTCCCGGCATGATTTTTCCAATGCGGGAAAGCAGGATACCGGATTCCTGTGCCAGCTGAGTGATAGCATCGCGTTTATTTTCCGGCACAGTGAAACACAACTCATAATCATCACCGCCTGCCAGTAAACAGTCAATGGCTAATTGGCAAGTCGTATTTGCGACGGTGTTTTCTGGCATTAGTTTATTTTTCAATGCCGGGGAGCGGGGGATGCAGTCAAAATCAATCGTGGCCGCAACGCCGGAGCGATCCAGAATATGGCCCAGATCAGCTAGCAGGCCATCTGAAATATCGATGGCACTGTGTGCCACATTTACCAGTGCTTTTCCAAGGGCGATGCGAGGCGTGGGGGTATGCAATGCTGCCAGACAGGGTGTGGCTTCCTGCGCTGTCAGTGTCACGTGCTGTTGTAGGGATTGCAGCGCCAGAGCGGCGTTACCCAGATAGCCGGATACCCAGATATCATCTCCCGGTCTGGCACCACTGCGCCGGAGGGCTTTTCTCCGCTCGACTTCACCGATGATTTGTACGCTGATATTGAGCGGACCACCCGTCGTATCTCCCCCGATCAGCTCGACCTGGTACTGGTCGGCCAGTGCAAAAAATCCGCTGGAAAATGCTTTTAGCCAAGCATCATCCTGTGCAAGTGTTTCGGTCAATGTCAGGGAGAGGGTTGCCCAGCGCGGTGTGGCGCCCATGGCAGCCATATCGGAAAGATTGACGGCCAGCACTTTATGTCCCAGCGTGGCAGGATCGACATCGGAAAAAAAATGTCGCCCTGCAACCAGAGTATCGACCGATATCGCCCAATCCATTCCCGGTTTGCAGGCAATCAGCGCGGCATCGTCACCCGGCCCAAGCAAGGTATTGTGCCAGGGGCGGGTAAAGTAGCGATCGATTACATCAAATTCTGAGTTCATAGCCGCTTATCGTAAGCACGGCAGGAAGACTGTCAACGGGTTCGCCGTGATGATTCAACTGGAATCTTTATTTCGTGCAGGCGGGTATTGAAGTTCGACGGCACGCAGCCGGGCAGCCAGTTTATCCAGCACACCATTGACGTATTTGTGTCCGTCCGTTCCACCATAGCTTTTGGCCAGTTCAATGGCTTCGTTGATGATGGCACGACAGGGAATTTCAGGGCGGTAAACCATTTCATAGGTGCCGATCAGGAGAATCGAACATTCCACTGGACTGAGTTCAGCCATTTGTCGATCGAGATGCGGCTGGATCTGCGTTTGCAGGTCGGCAGCGTGTTCCAGGATACCTTGCAGCAAATCGGAGAAATAGGGACCATCTGCCTTGCTGAAAAAGCTGACTTGTTGCAGTTGCATACCAATGTCCCGAGCGTTGCCTCCGGTGACTTGCCATTGGTAAATCCCCTGCAAAGCGAGTTCACGCGATAGACGACGGCGGTTCTTGTAGCCTTTGTGGCCTTGTACCCGTTTTACGGGAGGAGCGGTTTCTGTTGACATCACGCGGGAGCAGATTGATCCATTTCATCGAGGGTCAGTACTAGATTGGCCATTTCTACCGCAACACGCGCTGTTTCCCCTCCTTTTTCAGCCATGCGGGCAATCGCTTGATCTTCATCATCAGTCGTGAGAATACCATTTGCGATCGGAATGTTGTATTCCCGTCCGATGGCCGCCAGTCCTTGTGCCGATTCATTGGCCACCACTTCAAAATGATAGGTTTCGCCACGAATGACCGCACCTAGGGCGATTAAGGCATCAAACCGGTCTGATTCAGCCAGTTTCTGCAAGGCAATCGGAATTTCCAGTGCGCCAGGTACGGTTATCAGAACGATGTCCGCTTCCTGTACGCCCAGTTTGGTGAGTTCTGCCGTGCAGGCTCCAAGCAACCCTTCACTCACGTCGATATTGAAACGGCTCATGACAATACCGATGCACAACCCGTTTCCATCGAGGCTTGAATCTATTTCCAGGATATTGTCATAATAGGACATAACGTGTACCTCCTTGTTGAAATCAGCTTATCGACTACTGATAGAAAAACGGCTTTACTTGCGAATATGGTTTCCCGGTTCCAGGTACCCGGCGACTTCCAGGCTGAAGCCAGTCATGCTGGGCATGCGGCGGGGGGTAGCCAGCAGACGCATTTTGCTTACTCCAAGGTCTTTGAGAATCTGTGCGCCGATACCATGCTGGCGCAGATCCGGCACGGGTTTGTCCGGCTGCCGCGGCCTGGCTCGCAAAATCCGTTCAGTCAGCACACTGGCATCATTTTTGCGGTGCAGCAGCACGACCACTCCTTTTCCGGCTTGTGCAATGGCTGCCATGGCATCATGAATGCTCCAGGAGTGGCTATGATCATCGACTTCCAGCAGATCGATCACCGACAGGGGTTCGTGCACCCGCACCAGAACTTCCTCATTGGCATTCCATGTACCTTTTACCAGCGCGATATGCATTACACCGGCAATCTTATCATGGTAAGCAATCAGCTTGAATTCGCCGTGGGCAGTACGCAGGGGACGTTCGGTAAAACGTGATACCAGACTTTCCGTAAGATTGCGATGATGGATGAGATCGGCAATCGTCCCGATTTTGAGAGTGTGTTTGCCGGCAAATTCGATTAAATCCGGCAGTCGTGCCATTTCACCATTTTCTTTCAGAATTTCGCAGATCACAGCGGCTTCGGTCAAACCCGCCAGACGTCCCAGATCACAGCCTGCTTCGGTATGGCCAGCACGCGCCAGTACACCCCCTTTCTGTGCCTTGAGCGGGAAAATATGGCCCGGTTGAACCAAGTCTTCCGGTCTGGCATCGGTTTTGACAGCTGCCTGAACGGTACGAGCCCGGTCGGCGGCAGAAATTCCAGTTGTCACGCCTGTTGCCGCTTCGATAGAAACAGTGAAATTGGTGCCCAGCGGTGAATGATTGTCTGCCACCATCATAGGTAGTTTAAGCTGGTGACAGCGTTCTTCCGTCAATGTCAGGCAGATCAATCCTCGGCCGTAGCGGGCCATGAAGTTGATCGCTTCAGGTGTGACGAAGTCGGCGGCCAGCACCAGATCACCTTCATTCTCGCGATCTTCCTCATCGATCAGAATGACCATTTTTCCATTTCTGAAATCTGCCAGAATTTCTTCAGTCGAGGAAATCGTCATGGTTGTCTGCCTTGAGCCTGATCGAGTAAACGGGCCACGTATTTCGCTATCATATCGGTTTCCAGATTCACTTTCCTGCTGGGTTCAAACTGCCTGAAAGTCGTATTGGCCAATGTATGGGGGATCAGGTTGATTTCAACCCGTCCGGCCTCTATCTGATTCACGGTGAGGCTGACACCATCGACTGTGATCGAACCTTTGGGGATGATGTATTTGAGCAGTCGCGCAGGTGATTCGATTGCCAGCAGGCAGCGGTCACCTGTCTGCGTAAATTCTACGACCTCGCCGATCCCTTCCACATGACCGCTGACCAGATGACCATCCAGCCGGTCAGAAAACCGCAGTGCTTTTTCCAGATTGACTGAATTGCCGGAAATGTCCAGCCCGTGCGTGCAACTCAGGGTTTCGCCAGAGACATCGACAATAAAACACCCCTCTTCAAACGCAGTAACAGTCAGGCAGGCACCATTGACGGCGATACTGTCGCCAATGGCAACATTTGCCAGATCCAGTGTACCGGGATCGATGTGGAGGCACACTGCATCCTCTTTTGGATGAATGTGTCGGATACTGCCTACTGCTTCGATGATTCCTGTGAACATGCTTTTTTCAGGTTTTAGATGAATTTTGCTGCAAACAGATGATACCCCGGCTAATCGGGTAACTCGATCGCTGATATAATCCACAGTTTGTCTGGAATCGTCCAGACAAACTGCCGAGGAACTTTCAATTATGACACGCCTGCTCCGTAATATCGCCATTATCGCCCATGTGGATCACGGCAAGACCACGATGGTGGATAAGCTGCTGCACCAGGCCGGTACCTTCGCTGCCCACCAGACTATCGCTGAACGAGTGATGGATTCGGATGATATCGAGCGCGAACGCGGGATTACGATTTTTTCCAAGAATTGTGCGATCGACTATGCAGGTGTACATATCAATATCGTGGATACGCCGGGCCATGCCGATTTCGGTGGAGAAGTCGAGCGTGTACTATCGATGGTGGATGGTGTGCTGTTGCTGGTGGACGCCGTTGAAGGTCCCATGCCGCAAACCCGGTTCGTGACTCGCAAGGCGCTGGCCGCCGGTTTGTGCCCCATCGTGGTCGTTAACAAGATCGACCGTCCCGGCGCCCGGCCGGACTGGGTCGTGAACCAGACGTTTGATCTGTTCGATAAATTGAATGCTACTGAGAAGCAGCTCGATTTTCCGGTGGTGTATGCTTCTGCACTCAACGGCTTTGCCACGTTGGATACCAATCAGCTTGGCAGCGACATGCGCCCGCTGTTCGACATGATACTCAAACATGTTCCGGCACCGGTCGATGATCCCGACCAGCCGCTGCAGTTGCAGATCAGTGCGCTCGATTATTCGAGTTTCGTCGGGCGTCTCGGTATTGGCAGGATTAATCGCGGTCGCCTGAAACCAGGGCAGGAAGTCATGGTGCTGACAGGTGAGCGGACACCGAAAAAAGCACGTGTCAACCAGGTATCCGGGTTTCGCGGGCTGGATCGGGTTCAGCTGAGCGAAGCTGCTGCTGGTGACATTGTGCTAATCAGCGGTATCGAAGAGCTCGGTATCGGAACAACTCTGGCGAGTGTCGATCACCCCGAAGCATTGCCAATGCCGGTAGTCGATGAGCCGACGCTTTCGATGAATTTTCAGGTCAACACTTCACCTTTTGCCGGCAAGGAAGGTAAATTCGTTACTAGCCGCCAGTTGCGTGAGCGTCTTGAAAAGGAGCTGCTGACCAATGTTGCGTTACGGCTGGAAGAAACCGGTGAAACCGACTCGTTTCTCGTTTCCGGCCGCGGTGAGTTGCATTTGACGATTCTGCTCGAAAACATGCGCCGGGAAGGTTATGAACTGGCAGTGTCCCGTCCCAAGGTAGTGATCCGTGAGATTGATGGTGAGAAGTGCGAGCCGTTCGAAGTTCTGACTGTCGATATCGATGAAACCAATCAGGGAGCAGTAATGGAAGCGCTGGGAACACGCCGTGGTGACCTGCTGGATATGGTGACTGACGGGCGTGGTCGGGTCAGACTGGATTACCGTATCCCCGCGCGTGGCCTGATCGGGTTTCAGTCAGAATTTATGACATTGACACGCGGTACCGGCATCATGAGTCATGTTTTTGACGAATATGCACCCATGCGACCGGATATGGGCTCACGCAAAAACGGGGTGATGATTTCGGCAGAAATGGGTGAGGCTGTGGCCTACGCGTTGTGGAAGCTGCAGGAACGCGGACGCATGTTCGTCAGCCCCGGAGAGCCATTATATGAAGGCATGGTCATTGGTATCCACAGCCGTGAGAACGATCTGGTCGTCAATCCGATCAAGGGCAAGCAACTGACCAATATCCGGGCATCCGGCCATGACGAAGCAGTGGTGTTGACGCCGCCGATTCAGTTGACGTTGGAATCGGCGATCGAATTCATCGCGGATGACGAGCTGGTTGAAATTACGCCAAAAAGTATCCGCATCCGCAAACGCTTCCTGCTGGAGCACGAACGTAAACGAGCATCCCGCAGCGCCGCCTGACATTCTTGACCACCAATGGCTATGGAAAAACCGGTTCTATGGTATATAGCCGACCCCATGTGTTCATGGTGCTGGGGATTTGCACCAGTGATCGAGAACATCCGGCAGGAATATTCGGCATCTTTAACGATGAAGATCATGCCGGGTGGGTTGCGGCCGAGAACGAACACACCGCTTTTGCCGGAAAAAAGAGCACAAATCCTGCATCACTGGCATTCGGTACATACCGTTACCGGCCAGCCTTTCACATTTGAAAATGCCTTGCCGGAAGGTTTCATTTATGACACCGAACCTGCCTGCCGGGGTGTCGTTAGTGTTTCACTGATCGAACCGGAAAAGGTATTTCCCTTTTTTGCCGCGATACAGCGTGCTTTTTATGTCGAGCAGGAAGATGTTACGCAATCTGCCATCCTGAAAAAACTCGCAGTGGGCCTGAACATACCCGGATCACAATTTACCCTGGTATTTCAGTCTGATGAGGTGAAACAGCAGACACTGGCAGGTTTTCAGCGCGCGGCACAATGGGGAATAAGCGGATTTCCGGCACTTGTGATTGAAAGCGAAGCAGATCGCCATCTGATTACTGTGGGGTTTCGTCCGATCGAGGCATTGCGCCAGCTGCTGGATACCTGGTTGCAGCAGCATGGGATTTGATTGAATCTGGCTGATTTTTTATTGCTGGCACTGCGCACAAAAGAAAGTGGATCGCTGGTCTTGTCGGGTTTTACTCACTGTTGTTCCACATTGCCGGCATGACTGGCCGGCCCGCCCATATACCCAATACTGCTGCTGAAAATAACCCGGACTGCCTTCGCAGTCAGTGAAATCACGCAAACTGCTTCCTCCCGCCTCGATTGCACGCAGCAGCGTCACCTTAACGGCATCCACTAACCGTTCGCACTGCATTGTATTCAGACTGCCAGCCGCAGCCAGAGGGGAAATCCCGGCGTGAAACAAAGCTTCATTAGCATAAATGTTGCCTATACCGACCACGATGTGCTGGTTCATGAGGACTTCCTTGATACTGACGTTGCGTCCTCGTGTTTTCGTATATAAAAACTGTCCATCAAAATCATCGCTCAAGGGTTCAGGACCCAGTTTCTGTAATAGTGGATGCTGATGAATATCGTCGTCCCACCACAGGATGGCGCCAAACCGCCGCGGATCACGAAAACGCAGCATCATTCCATTGTCTACTTGCAGATCGAAATGATCGTGCAATTGTGGTGGAGTTGATTCAGGCAGCACACGCAAATTGCCGGACATACCCAGGTGCATGATGAGTGTTCCCCTGCTGCAGGCAAACAGCAGATATTTGGCCCGCCGGGTGATTGCACTGATCCGTTGCCCAGGCAGTAGAGCAATCAACCCGGGAGATACCGGCCAACGCAGAGTAGCGTTGCGAATGCTGACTTGTGTAATAGTTCTACCAGCCAGATAGGTATCGATTCCGCGCCGAGTGATTTCGACTTCAGGTAATTCCGGCATGATCGCGCGGGAGGCAGAAATAAACGGCAAAAACCGGATCGCATGTCATCTGCGCTTGCGGTACCAGTTGATAGAAATTCCACTGACAAGAAACACCAGCGGCAGGACGATAAGGAAGCTGGTGACGATCAGGGTCAGCTGCAGTTCGCTTAGTACCAGCTGGCTGTCGAGGGTGATACGTGGCTGAATCGGGATAAACACTTCATCACCAGCGAGCCAGTTGATCATGTTCATGCCGAGATCCAGATTGCCGCCATTACCGAGATAGCCATTAGCCAGAAAATGCCCGCTGCCTACCACGATGACCCGCTGTTCGCGATCCTCTACCACCCGGCTCAACGCGACGGCAACATTTACCGGACCAGAAACGTCATTTTCCTCATCAAAGGTAATTTCACTTTCCGGCGAATCGGTTGAGCTGGTTTCCACCCAGCCTTCAGGCGCAGCTTCCGCCAGAATGGTACGGTGCCAGTCGGTGTTTTCTTCCAGGATGAGCTGACGCGCAAAAGGAAATACCGTGATGTAATCAAAGTTTTCCGTTACGGCGTGTGCACCGTAGAGTGTTGCCAGTGCGAAAGTGGTAGGTACTCTCAGCCGGTTTGCCTGAGGATCGACAATGATGCCGGGGGTAAATACGATTCCCAGTTTTTCGGCCAGGGGTAGTAATCCGTTCAATGAGCCGATGTCCACCAGCCACAGCAGATTCCCGCCGCGGGCAAGGTAATCCAGAATCTTTTTCACTTCCCCTTCCAGCAATTCGATTTGCGGGGAGGCAATGACCAGTACGCCGGTATCCGGAATCTCGGATTGATCGATAAAGCTGAGGGATATGCTTTCGAAGCCGGTTTCCTGCAGTTTTTTACCGAAATTTCCCAAATCCCGCTGGGTGATACCATCCATTTTCCGCTCACCGTGACCGGACAATACCAGCAATTGTTTTTTCTCAGTGCGTGCCAGCCGCATCAGTACGTTTGAAAATGCCTGTTCGTTGATGGAGGTAAGGCGCTCCTTGCGCTCTTTATAACTGATGACGATTTCACCATTGAGCCTCACTCCTGCACTTTGTGCCTGTTGCGGCTGCTCCACCGGGTCGATGAAATTCAGGGTCAAATCAGGTTTGATTCGCTGATATACACTGATGAAGTTGCTGATAATTCCGCGGATATCTCCCAGCTGGAGATCTTGCTGCGTTGCATAAACCGTGACGTGCAGCGGGCCATCGAGTGTTTGCAGCAGATCAATACTGGCTTGGCTCAGACTGTTGCGACTGTTCTGGCTGATATCCCACTGTGTGCGGAATTCCTGCGCCAGATAGCCCAGTGTTCCTATCAATACCAGAAACAGGGCGGTGAACATGCTGTTCTGCCAGCGGGATCGTAACCGTAACTTTTTATTGAAGCGTGCCATAAAAAACCGGTTGAGAGGAAAGCTCAGCCATTCAGTCGTTCACCTTCCAGATGACGGATGGTCAATACCAGAAAGGTGATGGTGAACAGGATAAAAAAGACCAGACTGAACGAGTCGATCAGGCCGATATTGAAATTCTCGAAATGTCTGAACAGGGAAAAGTGATACACGGCACTTTCCGACTCGATTGCCACGATATCCATGACCCACAGGCCCAGCAGCACGCCCAGGCAGCCCAGTGCTGCGACGGTCGGGTGGGATGTGAGGCTGGAAATATACAGCCCCAGTGCAGTAAAACAGCCGGCCAGCAGAACCAGCCCGATCACATTACTTCCCAATAGGCCGAAATCCAGCGTTCCCCCGGTCAGTAATGAAAGGGCCAGCGCCACGATCAGCAATGGCACCAGGCAGAAGAAAATCATCACTGCCATGAATTTGCCCAGTACGATAGCTGATGTGGAAACCGGTGCAGAAATCAGCATGGCCAGGGTATGGTTGCGACGCTCTTCCGCAAACAGGCGCATGCTCAGCACGGGTGTGACGGCCAGCAGTACGATGGAGGCTACGGAAAAAACGGGTGAGATGATTACTTCAGTAGCACCTGGTGGGTTGGCCAGTTGTGCCAGTTGGGGTTGTATTTCGAGTAAAGTGTTCAGCCGCCCCAGAAATACCCAAGCCAGTACCAGTTGCATTCCCGCCAGAAAGATCCACACCAGTGATGATGCGAACAGCAGTTTCAACTCTTTGCCGGCAATGGTAAGCATCATCATTGCACCGACTCCCTCGCGGGTGTATTTCCGGCAGTGAGTCGGGTGAATAGGTTCTCCAGATTCATGTTCTGCCGTTTCAGATTATCCAGACTGTCATCCAGCACCAGTTTGCTCTGATGCATGATTTGCACGCGATTGCATACACTTTCTACTTCTGAAAGGATGTGCGAAGAAAGAATGACGGCGTGAGTCTTGCCGAGTTCACGAATCAGTGCGCGCACTTTCTGGATCTGATTGGGATCGAGGCCGACTGTCGGTTCATCCAAGATGATCAGTTGCGGCCGGTGGATGATTGCCTGGGCAATCGCAACGCGCTGCTGATAACCTTTCGACAGGACACCAATCAGCCGTTTTCCAGCATCATTCAGTTTACACTGCTGTTTTACTTCATCCAAGGCAATTTGCAGCGATGCTTTGGTAAGACCATGCAGCCGGGCGGCAAAGCGTAAATACTCATCTACTGTCAGTTCTTTGTAGAGTGGCGGAATTTCAGGCAGATAACCAATATGGCGTTTTGCCTCCAGCGGATCATCCAGCAGATTGGTTCCACAAATATGCACGCTTCCACTGCTCGGCGCCAGATTGCCGGTCAGCATTCGCATGGTAGTACTTTTGCCGGCGCCATTGGGTCCCAGAAACCCGAGAATGTCACCACAGTGCAATTTCAGGTTTACATCATGTACGGCGATACGATCACCAAAATGACGGCTTAACCCATTGGCTTCAATGACTGGATGAGGGCTGTTCGAGGTGACATCAATAAACATTATCAGATCTTCATCTCATTATATTATTCGTCCCGGCAGATTTTCCCGATAAGAGGACTGTTTCTCCAATCCCACAGTTATCATAAGGTGATGAAATTTGCTGTATCAAAACTTCCTGCAGTTTAGTCTATTCTGAGTCATTTGCTTTGATACAGTGTTGTGTAGAAGATACACTTGGGTTTGACAAAGGTAAAAGGATCAAATCATAATCGACGCCGGTAGTATGCGAGCAGTTATGCTGATTGCGATGGGCGGGAGGATCGTGACAGTGCGAGTGGTCGTATAAAAAGAGTGAGTGTGGTGATTGACGCAGTATTTTTATACCTGAGGATAAGGACAATAGCATGAAAAAAATGATATTAGCCAGGAAATACCTGATGGGAGCCTTTATTTTGCCCGGATTGCTGGCATCCGGAGCCGTAATGGCCGATATGCACGAAGAAAGACAAGGTTTGAGCACGGTGGACAAAGCAGAAGCTTACGCGGTAGATGATCGTGGTGTCGTAGCAAGGAATTCGACCGGTTTGTGCTGGCGTACCGGCTACTGGACACCTGCCAAAGCCATCTATGAGTGTGATCCTGATCTGGTCAAACAACCTGAACAAATAGTTGAAGCACCACCACCGGTAGTTCCCGTTGTTACCGAACCTGAAAAAGTATCTTTTTCTGCTGATGCCTTGTTTGATTTTGACAAGGCTGTCCTGAAACCAGCCGGCAAGCAGGCGCTGGATGATTTTGCTGCTAACCTGGAAGGCGTGAATTATGACTTGATCATTGCTGTAGGTTATACCGACCGTATTGGTTCGGAAGCTTATAACAAAAATCTGTCCATAAAACGTGCAGAAGCAGTCAAGAGCTATCTGGTTTCCAGAGGAATCGGTTCTGACCGTATCTTCACGGATGGTAAAGGTGAAGCCAACCCGGTTACAGGTGATTCCTGCCAGGGAACCAAGGCAACCAGAGCTTTGATCGATTGTCTGGCACCGGATCGTCGTGTAGAAATTGAAGTTGCTGGTACGAGAGAGACTATCAACTAAAATTTGATTTATATCCTTTTGGATCGCCAAAAAGCCCTGCCGGTGTGCAGGGCTTTTTAGTATTAAGAGATACTGATCGGGAACTTGTTATACTGAGATTGGACCATAGATCGCTCAAGCGTATGGTTTATTGGCAAAAGCATTTTTCCGGTTAATTTTTCAGGTAAATGATCATATGGATAATGATGGTATCAATGCAGATCCAATGGAGCTGGAAAAATTCAGCCAACTGGCACACCACTGGTGGGATCCAAACAGTGAATTCAAACCATTGCATGAAATCAATCCGCTCCGGCTGGGCTATATCGATGAAATCGTTGGCGGGCTAAGTGAGAAAACAGTCGTCGATGTTGGCTGTGGCGGCGGGATATTGTCGGAATCTATGGCAGCGCGTGGTGCCATCGTGACAGGAATCGACCTCAGCGACAAGGCATTGAAAGTAGCGAAATTACACCTGCTGGAAAGTGGTAATCAGGTTGATTACCGTAAAATAACCGTGGAAGCACTTGCAATGGAACGTCCTCGTCACTACGACGTCGTTACCTGTATGGAAATGCTGGAGCATGTTCCTGATCCTGCCAGCGTGATTCAATCTTGTGCCCGCCTTGTGAAAAATGGTGGATGGGTATTTTTTTCGACGCTGAATCGTAATCCGAAATCCTATCTCTATGCCATCATTGGCGCTGAATATATCCTTCGGCTGCTGCCACGAGGAACGCACGAATATGCAAAGTTCATCAAGCCTTCTGAATTGGCGCACATGGCTCGCAGTGCCAGACTCATGGAATCCGGAATCATCGGTATGACTTACAATCCGATTACAAAGGTCTATACACTGGAAGCAGATACCAGTGTCAATTACATCATGGCGTTCCGGGCCTGATTCAGGGCATATACTTAACGACGAATGATCGAAGCCGTTTTATTTGATTTCGACGGCACTATTGCGGATACTGCGCCGGATCTCGGTCGCGCACTCAACCGGCAGCGTGTTGCCCGTAACCAATCCCCTCTGCCAATCGAACTGATCCGTACCGAAGCTTCTGCCGGAGCACGCGGGTTACTAAATCTCGGTTTTGATCTGAAACCGGGCGACCCTGAATATCAGGCTATGCGAGAGGAATTTCTCTCGTTTTATACCGAGCAGTTGTGCCAGGATACTTGCCTGTTTCCGGGAATCATCGAATTGCTCGAACAACTGGATAACTGGGCCATTCCCTGGGGAATTGTCACCAATAAGCCTGCAAGATTCACCCGACCCCTGATGCATCTGCTGGGTTTACACCATCGTGCAGCCTGTATCATCAGTGGAGATGATACTCCCTACAGCAAACCACATCCTGAGCCATTACTTACCGCCTGCCGCCAGATAAACACAGCCCCCGATCATTGTATTTACCTGGGTGACGATATTCGTGACGTACAGGCCAGCCTTGCTGCTGGAGTGAAACCCATCGTGGCACTCTATGGTTATCTTGGCAATTGTGCACCACCGGAAACATGGGGTGCTGCTGAATTGATCGATCACCCGCATGATCTGCTGCATTACATTTAATCTGTTACAATCCACCCCCCGGCTGAACTTTCTCGTCAATACTAGTTCTTAAACAACAAGAATTTATTTACAGTAGGGGGCGATCCGGTCTCGACGTGGGTTGCAAAGCAGCGCAGGGCATACCGAGGTTCAGTACCCTCGTAAAACAGCTGAAAAAAAATAGTCGCAAACGACGAAAACTACGCTTTAGCCGCTTAATCCGGCTAAACTCCACACCGGTGGGCCTCAACGCTGGGTCTGGCAACAGACAGTGGAGTCATTAACGAGGATCGCGTTTTGCAGGGTTACTTTACAGAGCGCTAAAAAATAGGTAACTCGCCTGTCATCAGCTTGCCGGTTGGCGGATGCCAGGTTAAATCAAACAACATGGCTAAGTATGTAGAACTGTCTGTAGAGGACTTGCGGACGCGGGTTCAATTCCCGCCGCCTCCACCAATTCGGGATTCAGGGACATCTAAAGAAGCACGTAAGGTTATGAAAATATAACATTATTAGCTTTTAAGTGTCCCAGTTAATCCAGCAGTATGCAGTAATATCCAGTATAATATGCAGTAACTTTTACAGTAACCACGGTGGTTACTGTTTTCGTCGTTGAAAGTTACTGCATATCTGGAGGCAGTATGGCACGCTATCTTTTGACGGATGTCTCTATCCGTAATTCAAAACCTACCGATAAGACTCAGCGGTTATTCGACGGCGAGGGTCTGTATTTATTAGTTAAACCCAATGGTGCCCGATGGTGGCGGTTTGATTACACCATTGCCGGCAAGCGCAAAACGTTATCCTTGGGTGTCTATCCGGCTGTTGGGCTGAAAGCAGCACGGGGCAAAGCTGAGAAAGCACGGGAAGTTATAGCTGAGGGCACAGACCCCAGTGATACCCGCAAGCAGGAAAAAGTTATCCAGGCAGCAAAAGAGGAAGCGCGCATGCGGCGGGCATTGGGGCTGCCGGTAGTGGATTCATTCGAAGATATCGCGCGGGAATGGTTTACCAAATTCTCTAGCAAGTGGGCGCCCTCCCATGCCGACAAAATTATCCGGCGTCTGGAGCGTGATATTTTCCCCTGGTTAGGGGGTGTTTTCATTCGTGACATAACTGTGCCTCAATTGCTTGAGGTGTTGCAGCGTGTCGAATCACGTGGCGCGGTAGAGACTGCCCATAGAGCCCTGCAAAACTGCGGGCAGATATTCCGTTATGCCATCGCCACCGGAAGAGCTGACCGTGATATATCCGCTGATTTGCGTGGTGCATTGCCATCCCCTGAATCAACACATCACGCTGCCATAATCAAACCCCCGGCTGTTGGCGAGTTACTGCGAGCCATAGATAGCTATCAGGGTTATTTTGTCACTAAATGCGCGTTACGGATTGCGCCCTATGTGTTCGTCCGTCCTGGAGAGTTGCGCAAGGCCGAATGGATTGAGATTAATTTCGATCGTGCTGAATGGTCGATTCCTGCGGAACGGATGAAGACACGTAAACCGCATCTCGTTCCGTTGGCCAGTCAGGTTGTGGAGATACTACGCGAGCTGTATGCATTGACAGGGACGGGTCGATACGTATTCCCCGGGGCGCGTAGTGCTGGCCGGCCGATGAGTGACAATGCAGTATTAGCGGCACTGCGGCGCATGGGGTTCGGTAAGGATGAGATGACCGGCCACGGGTTCCGCGCCATGGCACGCACGATACTTGACGAGGAATTGAAAGTGCGGCCTGACTATATCGAGCACCAACTGGCACACGCGGTCAAGGACGTTGACGGGCGAACCTACAACCGCACAACCCATATAACTGAGCGCAAACAGATGATGCAAGCGTGGGCTGATTATCTGGACGGGTTGAGAGCTGGTGCTGAGATTATTCAGTTATCGGGGAAGGTGGCATGAGTGTGCGGGGATTGGAAAACTTAATCGGCCGCGGAATCCGGGAAATTTAGTCGGCTACTGGGACTTGCCCATAAGGCCATGGCAACTCTGCGAGGTGTTGGGTTTAGCGTAAGTGGCGCGGGTGTTGGGTTTGAGGGTCTGGTTTGACAATAGGGCCGCGGCGCGTGTGCATAGTCTGAGCGGGGTGAGGGTATTATGCGTCCATCTTTAATCAAATAAGGAGTTGGACATGCAGCCCAGTACAAGCACGTTGCCTATTGATGGATATCTGCGGATTGGGCAGGTACTGAAACTTGTACCTGTCAGCAGATCGTCATGGTACTACGGCATCAAAGACGGCAGATTCCCTAAGCCGCATAAGATCGGGCCTCGGACTTCGGTCTGGAAGGTTGAGGATATCCGCAAGCTGATCGAAGGAGGCAAATAAATGAAAATGGCAACCACCTCGGGAAAAGCGACAGCCACTGGTGATTCTACAAGGCTCGTGGAGCCTGTCAAGCCTGATGCAGTGCTGGGCAGGGATAGTGTCACGGCGCGAGTTAAAATTTCATGTGGGAGGGTTGTTGTTCGGCTCGCTCCCGACACCACAGCCTGGATGAGTCTGTTCGATTCGAAGTACAAGACGGAATCGACCAGGGGGCTCAGTATGAGGGGCTTAGCCGATCTTGCTGCAGACCCTCCGGTCATGTCGAAAGATACATCACCTGTTGCTGTCCCATTCTATAGTTCCGGCAAGACGGGGAAGCATGCGCGGAACGCTCTGTTTTGTGTGCTGGTCGTTGATCTCGATGACGGCAACTTGAGTGAGGAGCAGGTCCGGGAACAGCTCGGCGGGCTGCGATATGTAGCATACATGTCCAGCAGCACGGCGGGTAAGCAGAAGTGGAAAGTTGCAATCCCTTATAGCAAGTCGATAGGGGTTGAACTGCATGTGCAAATATCTGAGGGTGTCTGCAGGGTTATGGGGGGTGATGCAGCTCAAGCCCGGATAGCTCAGGTGTTTCATCTTCCTATCAAGCTGAAAGCAGATTCTCACTATGCGTATATAAATACCATGGATGATGAGGGGTGCGAGTGGCTGGACCCGGAAGGTGATAGCGAGTTCCTCCAGTATGCTCTGATTGCGTGGGAGGAGTGGGAAGCTGAGCGGCTGGCTAAACAGCAGAAGGCCACACCCAAGCCACGTGACGGGCTGAGTGAGGGAGATAAGGGGGTCATCGGCAAGATTAATAACGCTTATACCTTCGATGAACTGATGGAAGATCCGCGCTATATACGGGTTGGGGACAGGTGGCTGAGGGATGGTAGCTTAAATCCGCCGGGGGTGTGTCTGCTACCGCCGGACGCTGACGGTGTAGTGCGGCTATTTTCGCATCATGGCGAGGACTGCCAGCTATCCGCACTGAACCATGATAACCATAGTCATGATGTGGCTAGCGTGCTGTGTGAGCTGGTGTATGGCGGGGACTTAAAGCGGATGATTGCCGCTGAGGCAGTCATACTTGATCCGAAGGGCCAGAAGGAGCGGCAGCGGGAACATATGCGGGAGAAGGACCGCGCCCGGCTTGACCCGAGCCTGACGGATGGTATCGATGTGCGGCCGCCAGATATAGCAAAGCTCAAATAGATTGATTATAATTTGTGGATGACTTATCCCTCATCATTTCGCCGTAAAGTTCTATCTGTTCGAGAGAAGGAAAGACTCACCATAGCGCAAACGGCAGCGCGTTTTTGTGTGGGCATTGCCAGCGTGACACGCTGGGTAAAAAATCCCATTT
>Ga0206106_100287_pt1 | contig 59486 bp, 44 predicted proteins | sample 1B1ome_FD_148677 | JGI IMG/M metagenome (GOLD analysis project Ga0206106, IMG submission 148677) | Enriched microbial communities from leaf-cutter ant dump, University of Wisconsin, Madison, United States - 1B110A | ecosystem: Environmental > Terrestrial > Nest > Insects nest > Nest dump | place... | reverse complement strand
CCAATTCTTTTACAATTTTTTTCTTTAAGGATTCAGAGAAAATCCTACGTTCCCGAATCGCTATGTTTTGGCTACTTTTACCCATGATAAGTGACTGTTTTTTGTCAACTTATTTTAGGCATGCACAACATGCGTAGCCTGGCGTTCTTTTGTTTCACGCAACGAAACTACGGTAACGAAGAATATAGTGTGCTGATTTTTTACATTATTTATCGTTGTCCCCTTTGTAATCTTTGTCCCTTTGTGTGCAATAAATAATCTGCTCATACCCTGGTATTTTTTACTTAATATTGTAAAGGAAGCAGGTTTTAAAAGCTTAAACAAGTTCCTGGTAAAATAGCAATGCTTCATTGCGGATGGAATGATAAATTTGCCTGTATTATGGTATCTAAAACTTTATCTGATGCATAAAAGAATTCATCTGGTGACAATGGCCCTTTTCCTGTCGGCATCCTGCTTTGCAGGCGGTTTTCAGCTCAACCTGCAAGGCGTTCGTCAAATGGCGATGGGCGGCAGCGGCGTGGCCATTCCCTGGGATGTCTCCTCTGTCTTTTATAATCCCGGAAGCTTGTCGCGGCTCGGTGGCCTGCAGGTATATGGCAGTCTTTTTCTCGTATCGCCGCATGTCCGTTATCTTCAAACGCCGACCGGAGGTTATTTTTTCGATACCCAAACACATTCGGCCACACCTTTCGCCGTATATGCAGGCGGAAATATCCGCAAAGACAGCAAATGGGCGGCGGGTATCGGCATTTATACGCCTTTCGGTAACAGCCTGCACTGGGATGAAAACTGGACAGGCCGCTATATGGTGCAGTCTGTATCCTTATCCAGCGTGTTCATTCAGCCTACGCTAAGCTATGCTTTTAATGATGCCATTGCATTTGGTGCGGGCTTTGTATATGCCATCGGAACGGTGGACATCACCAAAGCCCTTCCTGTTCAGGATCTGCAGGCGCAGGATGGTCATGCCGAACTAAGCGGGAAGGCATCCGGCATCGGGTTTAATGCAGGACTGCATATCAAAGCTTCCGAAAAATTGCAGTTCGGGCTGTCTTATCGTTCTGCCGTAAACATGAAAGTAAAGAAAGGTGAAGCAGCTTTTACCACGCCATCTTCTGTCGCATCCGAATTTCCCGCTACGGCTTTTTCTTCCTCCTTACCGCTGCCGGCAGTCTTAACCGGCGGTGCGGGCATTCAAATCAGTAAGGCATTCCGCATTCAGGCAGACTTAGTATATGCCTTTTGGGGAACTTATGATTCGCTTCGCATAGATTTTTCAGAAAATACGCAACTGCTGAAAGATATCAGTGATCCCCGCTCTTATAAAAATACCCTGGCCTTACGTATAGGCGGGCATTATGCATTTTGTGACAACTGGGAAGTAATGCTCGGCGGCGCTTACGACCCGACACCTTCCCTGGATCATTTAGTGTCGCCCGATGTGGTGGATGCCAACCGGATCACGCTTTCCTGTGGGGCAGGATTCCGTTTGGGCACTAAACTGAACATCATGGCAGGCTTGAGCTATACTACGACACCTGTCCGGCATATTCGTTATGAACCGGCAGGTTTTGAGGGCGCTTTCAAAATAAACAGCCTTTCGCCTGCGATAGGAATGGCTTACCGGTTTTAAACCTTAATACTCATTAAGTAAAAAGTCAAAATCAAAAAGTCAAAATTAAAATGCTTCTTACTGATTGTTACCGAGCTTTTGCGATAATATAAAAATCAATATTAATTCAGGAAAAGATGCACAGCGCTTGCTGATTTTTTAAAAATAAGAACATGAAAAAATTAACTACAATGCTTTTGGCATGTTATCTGCTATCAGGCTGTAAGCCTCTTGTAGAGCCTGATCAGCCCCAGGCCGGTTCGGCAGATTTCAGTACCTATGTGGCAATTGGCAATTCGCTGACCGCAGGTTATGCAGACGGCGCGCTATATCGTGACGGCCAGTTACATTCTTACCCGGCTATCCTGGCGGAACAGTTTAAGTTAGTGGGCGGAGGAACATTTACACAACCTTTATTGCCGGGTAATGCCGGCTGGCCTGATCCAAAACGGGTGCTGGCTTACACGGTAAATTGTTCCGCTGGTTCCGAAGTAATGCCCGTCTGGTATTCGGGGCAAATGGACACGGCCGGCAGCGCTGCTAATATTGCGGATCAAGGACCTTTCAACAATATGGGCATTCCGGGAATCCGCTGTATTGATTATGTATTGACCGGTTACGGCTATTTTAATCCTTTTTCCAAACGCTTTTTTGCATCACCGCTTACTACAGCCCCGATAGATGTGGCTTTAATGAATAAACCTACTTTTTTTACATTATGGTTAGGCAGCAATGATGTGTTGGGTTATGCAATAGACGGAGGAGCCGGATCTCCGGAGGGATTAGGCTTGTCGGATATCACTCCGTTAGACTTTTTTAAACTGAGTTATGATTCGATAGTGGAAAGGTTAACTGATCAGGGGGCGCAGGGCGTGTTGATCAATATTCCGGATGTGTCCTCCGCTCCGTTTTTTACAACCATTAATCCCGAAGGCCTGCAATTGACCGCCGCCCGTGCGGCAGCGCTTACAGCTCAGTATGCTGCTGCCGGCATCAGCTTTTCTGAAGGCGCTGATTATTTTGTGACGGTTGATCCGGCAGCACCCGGAGGCGTACGCAAGATGCAGGCAGGTGAATATGTATTGCTTTCGGTTCCTTCCGACTCCCTTAAATGCGGCGACTGGGGCGCTTCCCGGCCTATACCGGCAGAATATGTTTTGTCTGCTGATGAGGTAAGCCATGTAAGGAATGCTGTAAAAGAGTTTAACCAGGTTATTGCTGAAAATGCCGCTAAGTATCACTTAGGATTATTTGATGCCAACGCTTTTATGAAAACGCTGATATCGGGAATTCAATGGAATAATGTGAATTTCTCGGCAGAATATGTCAGCGGCGGCACCTTTTCATTAGATGGTATTCATCTTACACCCCGTGGTTATGCCATAGTAGCCAATGAAATTATCCGGGTGATTAACAGTACTTACTCAGCCTCCATTCCGGAAGTGGATATCCTGAAATACAATGGCATTTTATTGCCTTAATAAAAAAATAAAACCGGTTGTGAAACCATGACCATTCCCTTTGTGCGGGATGTGTAATTTTAAAGTTATGACACAGATTTTTCCTTTGTCGGAAGGCACTTTTACAGTGGGCCATGATAAAATCTTTCAGCCTTTTGATGAAAGTACGGATGAATTGAACCGGCGCCCGACGGGTTCATTACTGGTAGAGGTACAGCCTTTTGCCGTAGTCAACGATAAAGATATCATCCTGTTAGATACCGGTCTCGGGTTTCATCACCGTAACGGGACAGCTATGTTAGAAAAAGCATTGGCGCTGCATCATATCTTACCCTCCGAAGTTACTAAAGTGCTGATGAGTCATTTGCATAAAGATCATGCCGGGGGACTGGTTCCCGGATTTTTTCCGAATGCGCTCATTTATATTTATAAAAAAGAATTGGAATTTGCAGAGCAAACCGGCATGCCTTCTTATTATACTCAGGATCTGCAATGGCTGAAAACCGCTTCCAATGTGCGGTGGTTAGAAGGAGAGGAAGGTACTGTTGACGGGTATATTCACTTCCGGCATTCCGGCGGCCATGCCCCTTTTCATATTGTATTCCTGATTGATGATGAAGAAGACAACACTATTTTTTATGGCGGTGATGAAGCGCCGCAATGGAAACAAATGAAGGTCAGGTACATGGCCAAATATGATTATGACGGCAGAAGAGCGATGGAACTGCGGCAACAATGGTTAGAAGAAGGTACGGCAAAAGGCTGGCGGTTTTTATTTTATCATGATATCAAAATACCGGTTAGTCAGTTTTAGCAATATTGTTATTCATTCACTATCAGCAATATAGAGCAGTAAAATTTTTTCTGTTACCTTTGCACCTCATATCTGGATGCAGGATATTACTTAGTCGCTTTGATATCCGGGTCGGTTTCTGACCTTCCTTTCATCATTAACCCACTGTTCCAAGGGGTGCATATCATTGGTTAAAATGAAAGATTCATGGTACAATTTTTGATCAGGATTTTTTTATTAGGGAAAAATATTTTGAATCGGTACTATGGCGCATTTCTGCTGATAGCGAACAGGGTGAAAGCGCCATCAGAATAATAAAGTATTTTGATAGTGCCTGATCAGACTTTGATCATTCAATTTGTAGCGACATCCGAATTATTGTTTTATGATGCTACTGCGGTAATGCAGTAAGCAAAAATCAGCATTACTTATGATCAAAACACAATTATATCATTCCGGTGTAATACCGGAATCGGAAACAAAACAGCAAATAGTTGACTTTTTATTCAGCGAGTTGGAAGCTTATGGCGATCCCAGGAAGGATATTGAAAAAGCCGTGGATTATGCGCTGAACGACCAACCCGGTGGTTTTGTACTCACAGCAACCGATGAGCAGCGCCGCCTTACCGGTGTTACGGTAGTGAACAGTACCGGTATGCAGGGCTATATACCGGAAAATATTTTGGTCTATATTGCCACACATCGCAACTGCCGCGGACAGGGTATAGGTCGCCGTCTTATGGAAGAGGCACTGAATCATGCCAGGGGCGATATGGCGCTGCATGTAGAGCCGGATAATCCTGCAAGACAGTTGTACGCATCATTGGGATTTACCAATAAATATCTCGAAATGAGATTCAAAAAGGAAGGATAAGTATGGCGATAGTAACTCTAAATACCTCTAAGCTGCGGGAAAATTTTAATCAGCTCAACCGGCTGTTTAATGATAACGATATTGAATGGTCTGTAGTAGCAAAGGTGCTTTGCGGAAATGAAAAATTTCTGAAGGCGCTGCTCAGTTTAGGTTTGCAGCAAATCTGCGACTCCCGTATTTCTAACCTGAAAGTGATAAAGAAATTAGCCCCCGGCATAGAAACGGTATATATCAAACCGCCTGCAAAAAGGATGGTGAAAAATGTGGTACGCTTTGCCGATGTCAGTTTCAATACGGAATATGAAACCATCCGCATGCTTTCGGAAGAAGCCGGTCGCCAGGGAAAGCTGCATAAGGTCGTTATCATGATAGAAATGGGCGAGCTTCGTGAAGGGGTGATGCGGGATGAATTTATTGATTTCTATGCACGGGTATTCCAGTTGCCGAATATCCAGGTAGCCGGCATCGGTACCAACCTGACCTGTATGTACGGTATCCTGCCCAGTCAGGATAAACTGATCCAATTGTGTTTATACAAACAATTGGTAGAGGCTAAATTCAACCGGAAGATACCTTATATCAGCGGCGGCGCATCGGTTACAATTCCATTGATAGAACAGGGGCTGCTGCCTAAAGGCATCAATCATTTCCGGGTGGGAGAAACGTTTTTCTTAGGAACGGATGTGTATCATAATACCACTTTTGAAACGATGCATAATGATACCTTCAAGCTGTATGCCGAGGTTATTGAGCTCACGGAAAAGCCGCGCGTGCCGGATGGTCATTTAGGACATAACCTCACGGGAGATACTACGGAAATTGATACTAATCAGTTAGGTGAAAATTCTTACCGGGCCATTGTGGACATCGGGCTGCTGGATATTGAAGATACCCATATCCGGCCGGTACAGGAAGATATCCGGATTGCCGGTGCAAGTTCGGATATGATGGTATTGGATGTAGGCAACAATCCCCACCGGCTGAAAGTCGGCGACTGGGTAGCGTTCCGGATGGATTATATGGGTCTGCTCCGCATCATGAACTCCGCATACGTGGAAAAAATGTATGAAGCGGAATTAGAGGAAAAGGTGCATGTGGTATAGTAGAGACACACGGCTGTGTGTCTCTACGGTGTTGGATGTGAAGATTTTTACGGACAGGAACCTGTTATTCCGCCTGGATATTAAAGCTGACATTGGCATCATCTTCGCCGCCGGCCTGTATATAATCGGTATTATTCCAGCCCTGTGCGGCGGAGCTGTTTTTATTCAGCCCATGCCTTAATATGAGGTTCAGACTGATCGTTCCGGGATTTAAGATGGTCGTCTTTCCGGAAAGCCCGATCGGGTTGCCGTTACTGTCATGGTCGTTATACTCATAATTGATAATACCGGACTGGGAAGGGAAGAAGAAAATTTTGTGCTCGGTACCTTCCTCCGTAATTTCCGTGTTCAGCACTTCATCATGATCGTAAAATGTAACCAGCGTAAGATAGCTATTGCCGCTACTCAACGAAAGCGTACCGGGAGTAGGTGTGCCATCGGCATCAAAAGTAACGGAAGCCGTATCGGTCGTTGGTGTGCCGTCTGTATGGAGCTTAACATAACTGACGGTAATGGCGGTGATTTCTTCCTGGTTATTTTCGGGTGTTGGCGTAGGACCGTCTTGGTTACAGGAAGCCAGGAACAATGTAGCAACGATGGCTAAAGCAGCCGCGATATTTAAGCTGTATTTTTTCATTTCTTTCATTTTTATTGTTGATTAAAAATAGATAATTTTTTGTGGTTAAATAACATAAATCAGCCGCAACTGAATATTACGGCCCATATCATCCGCATAATAACGGTAACGGTTCATGTAATCGCGATAGGATTGATTGAGCAGGTTGTCTATGTTTACAAAAACCTTCAGTTGCTGCCTGCCGAAATGCATTGAAGTACCCATTCCCAGGCCTAACAAATGATAAGCTGCCGGAGGCGGGGCAAAGTCGCTGCCCGGCTCATAGCGCTTTTGCATAGCCACGTACTGATGGGAAATCTTCATAAAAGAATTTTTCAAAAAACGGCTGTCTTTTAAATTCCATTGCAATTCCTGCAGGTATTTATCCGAAGGTATCATAGGCAGGAAACTGTTGTCCCGTACATTTTTAGCCCGGATTATTGAAGCGGTGGCCTTGTAGTCCAACTGCTTCAGGATATGGAGCTGCAGGGTGATGTCCGTGCCGCTGAAACGGGCATTGGTCTGCTCATATTGAAAATACGGAAAACTGCCCCGGATACTTTCTATGATGCTGTCCATCGGGTTCAGGTAAATATAGCCGTTGAAATACTGGAGATAGGCATCGGCCTGCACCTGCAGCCAGCCGGCCGGATTAGAATAGCTCAGGGTGCTGATCCATTTATAGCTTTTTTCCACTTGCATAGTACTGTCGCCAAGCTCGTACGATAAAGCGCCGTGATGCAGCCCGTTGCTGTACAGCTCGTTTACGGAAGGCGGGCGCCAGGCCGTTCCCACGTTGGTACGCAGATTCCAGTCATTGCTGATATACCATACGGCACCGATATTTGCAGTCATGCTGTTGTAGGATTTTTTGCCACCATACAGCTTGCTGTTTTTATCATAGCCTAATGCGGACAGATACAGATAGTCGTAGCGGAGGCCGGCTTCCAAGGCATATTTGGCGGACTGGTATCGCAGGATGCCGTAAGCTCCGGTAGTTTTCAATACATAATCAGGAATCAGCGGAGCAATCATCGTACCCGGAACGCTGGCATTGTTCTGATACATACCGCTCCATCCTCCGGTCAGCTTCCATCCGCTGCTGCTCAGGTGTTCCAGCGTGAGGTCGGCGGTCTGGGTGGACAGTCCCAGATCTAAAGAGGGCAGACTGGTCTTGCCGCCGCGCCGTACATCATATTCTTCCCGGCGGTCATGCTGAAAAGCATATTGTGCGGTCAGATGCCAGTTGTCGTTCAGATGCTGATGCGCCTGTATTTTCAGCAAATCATGAATGACGTGCTGCCTCGGTGCGGCGATATCATAACTGAATCCCGCATCTTTCCCGAAATCTTTAAGAATACCTAACTGTGTATTGAAATGGCTGTAATAAATATTGGCGTCAAAATGCATTTTGGTATAGGCGGCGGCAGCCGAATAATTGTACTCTTTAGCACCGGTATTATTCAGGTAATAATCGGCGGCCTTCAGGTTGCCGCCCTGCTTTGCGGTGCCTTGTATGCGCCAGGCAAATGCCGGCAGTTGTTTCATATTACCGCTCAGCTCTGCCGATGCTGCACCCTGCCTGCCGTTTCCGGCGCCCATCAGGCTCAGTTGGGAATGAATTTTTCCATCATCCGGCAATACCGGCGGATCTACTATAATCACACCACCGATGGCATCCGAGCCGTAGCGCACCGATTCGGCGCCTTTTACTACGGTAAGCTGATTAGCGATATAAGGATCTATCTCCGGCGCATGTTCGGCTCCCCATTGTTGTCCCTGCTGCCTTACGCCGTTGTTGAGGATCAGTACCCTGTTGCCGTACATGCCGTTTATGACCGGCTTGGCAATGGTGCCTCCGGTCTGCAGCATGCTCACACCGGGAATGCTCTGCAACTGTGCGGCTAAAGAAGTACCCTGAACCTGCTGCAACTGTGCTTTATTCAATGTTTGTATGGCATTGATTGTTTGTACCGCCGTTTTATGACCCTGCACTTCCACATCATCCAGCGTGATGCCCTGAGTTTGCGTATTTGTCTTTACAACAAAAGTGTCCTTTGTACCGGAAAAATTAATATCCGTTTCGGTAATGGCATCCATTGCCTGGATATGAAGATGGATATTGCCCCGGCATAGCGAATCAAAAACGCAATAGCCATTTTCATCACTAAAGGTTTGCCGGTCGCCGGCGCTTACTAAAGCGCCTTCAATAACCTGGGCGGTTTTGCCGTCCTTTATTTGAACAGTTAGCCGGCGGGTACAATCCCCGTCCTGACTATAGGTAGCCGAATGGCAGGCCATCAGCATCATAGCTGCTGCACCGGCTTTTAACCAAAAATGCATTGGAAAAAATTAAGTGTACATGAAGTGAGCCTTTAGCGGTGCAAAGGCTTTTAATATCTCCGGAATATTACACTTGTGGAGGGCCGCGGGAATCAGCCGGAATAAATGCGGGGCAAATACGGGCTATAGTCCGGGAAGCAGCCGGAAGCTGATATACCCTGAATACATTTAGCTGAAAATGTGTAATGGAAAATGTGAAGGGAACAATGACCTGGTCTAAAAATTCGCAATGGTGATGCTCCGGCTCAAATGCCATCGTGCCATCATCTTTATGGGAGCAGGGTTGATCTATAGTATCGGTATGTCCGGAAAAAGCATGGATAAACTCGCGCGGGCTGGTGTTGATAAACAGTATGCCCGTTAAGCAGAGGAAAGTAATGATATGACCGATCCGGTTCAGCATTAGCCTGCGAAAGTCTGTTTTTTTTATGAATAAAAACACGAAGCCGGATAATATGACAGTTTTTTAACGAGGTAAGGTCTTAATCCTCTGATGCGTCCCCCTTTTTATCCCCCTTTTTGACAGGAGGATTGCCGGCCACTACGATAACAATTTCGCCTTTTGCCGGATTTTTTTCATAGTATGCCGTCAATGCATCTAATGTATTTCTTTGGGTATCTTCAAAGAGTTTGGTCAGCTCCCGGCTCACGGAAGCCTGTCGCGTTCGTCCCAAAAAAGCGGCTAAGTCGCGAAGAGTTTTAAGCAGGCGATGCGGGGATTCGTAAAAGATAAGGGTGCGTTCTTCTTCGGCAAGCTGTAGAAGCCGGGTTTGGCGGCCTTTTTTCAACGGAAGAAAACCTTCAAATACGAACTGATTTGCAGGCAGGCCGCTCTGCACCAATGCCGGCACGAAAGCTGTAGCGCCGGGCAGGCATTCTACCGCTATGCCATTGCGGATACATTCCCGCAGCAGCAGGTAGCCCGGGTCAGAAATGCCGGGTGTACCGGCATCCGTGATCAATGCAAAAACTTTACCGCTCTGCAATTGGGCAATCAGCGCATCAACAGCCTGATGTTCGTTATGCTGATGATGTGCGTACAGTGGTTTTTGAATGCCGTAATGTTTCAGTAAGCGACCGCTGGTACGGGTATCTTCACACAAAATCACATCTGCCTGCTTCAGTACTTCCAAAGCACGCAGGGTGATATCGGCCAGGTTGCCGATAGGCGTAGGTACTAAATACAGCTTCACGCTCAAGAGGGATTAGGAAGCCACGATCTGTATCTCGTAGTATTCCATTACAGGATTGGAAAGCAGTTTTTTGCAGGCTTCCTCTACCTGCCGGTAGGCTGTTTCCTCATTTTCCGCTTCAATCGCCAGCGTGATATGCTTGCCGATACGTACATTGTTGATGTGTTGAAGCCCTAAGCTGTGCAGGCTTTCGGTTACTGCTTTACCCTGAGGATCCAGCAGTTCCTTTAATGGATTAACATTGATGTGAGCCGTATATTTCATTTTTTTCTGCAATTAAAAAATTATAAAGTTCGGGGCCGATATACCAAGGATAAAATAATATAAAGTGCAAAGACTATCGGGACGATGGCAAATTGTAAGAAAACGGCGCCTGTTACCGTAACCAGCGCGAGTACGATATGCGGCCACCAGTTGCCTGCAGGGCCGGAAGCTTTCCATTTGAAGAAACGGATGCGGCTGTGCATCAGCCAGCAAAGCAGGGCAATGAGGATATAAATCACCCAGCGGTTCAGCAGGTAGCCGGCGGTATCATAATTATAAAACAGGATGAGAGGAAAGGATGCCGTTACTAAACCGATTGCAGGCGTAGGCATACCGATAAATGCCGTTTTTTGTTCATCGGCGGTATGGTTAAATTTGGCTAAGCGCAATGCGGCAAAACAGGCTAGTAGAAATGCCGGCGCCATGGCGACCATGGGGACCTCCATAGCTCCGGGCTCCTGCATATAGGCCATCCAGAGTAATTTAAACAGGATCATGGAAGGCGCAACGCCGAAAGATACGACATCGGCTAAGGAATCCAAATCGCGACCTATCTTAGATTCGCTGTTCAGCGCCCTTGCTGCCAGTCCGTCCAGCATATCCATTACAGCCGCTAGTCCGATAAAGATACTGCCCCGGAACATATCCTCCATACCTATGATCGGGTAATAATCCGTATTGTTTACGGTATTCAGGTAGGATGGAGCGCTGAGCAGGAATGCAGTGGCCATGCAGCCAAAAAACAAATTGGCCAGTGTGAGGATATTGGGGAGCTGTTTCATCTTATAAGCGTTCTGCAATAAAAATAAGCCTTAAAGGCTGCCTTCGCCGCGCAAAGATAACCTTTCGCATTTGCTGAGAAAAATTGTTTATGGCTTAGTAGTAAAGGAATAGTTGCAGGTTTAATTTTCTTTTATTACCTTAACATCCTTATATTCGCATTCCCGGAATATCCGGTAATAGAATTTTCTCCCAAATACTACAATCGCTCTTCCCCGATACAAATCGGTAAGCGTTTTAGTCAACGGAAAACAAACAATAAATAATCGTTTTAAATTATTAACGCAGGGTTATGGAAGCTGTATCCGCTAAAAAGAAAAAAAGTGTTCAACCGGTTGTAGATCTCAAAAAAGAACTGCACAAATATTTCGGATTTGATAAATTCAAAGGAGAGCAGGAGGAGATCATTAAAAGTATCCTCTCCGGTAAAGATACCTTTGTAATTATGCCTACCGGCGGCGGTAAATCCTTGTGCTATCAGTTGCCGGCATTGGTTAGCGAAGGTGTGGCCATTATCGTGTCGCCACTGATTGCCCTGATGAAAAACCAGGTGGATGTAATTCGTGGTTACAGCGATAATGATAATATTGCGCATTTCCTCAATTCCAGCCTCAGCCGCGTGCAGCAGCGCAGTGTAAAGGAAGACCTGATGGCCGGTAAAACCAAAATGCTGTATGTGGCGCCGGAAACGCTTACCAAAAAAGAAAACGTCACATTTTTTACCGATATCAATATCTCTTTCGTGGCCGTGGATGAAGCCCACTGTATCTCGGAGTGGGGCCATGATTTCCGCCCGGAATACCGCAAACTGCGCAGTATTATAACGGAAATAGATCCCACGCTGCCCATCATTGCGCTGACGGCTACCGCTACGCCTAAGGTGCAGGACGATATTGAAAAAAACTTAGAGCTGAAAAAACCCAATGTATTTATTGCATCCTTTAACCGCCCGAACCTGTATTATGAAGTGGTGCCCAAAACCACCAAATCGCAGGTGCTGAAACACATGGTGCGTTTCATCCAGCAGCAGGGCAACCGGAGCGGTATTATTTATACGCTCAATCGTAAAACAACGGAAGAGCTGGCTAAAATGCTGGAGGCTAACGGCATTCGTGCAGTAGCCTATCATGCCGGCCTGGAAGCGGGTTTGCGGGCTAAACGACAGGATGACTTCCTGCGGGATGACGTGGAAGTGATTGTGGCTACCATCGCTTTCGGTATGGGTATTGACAAGCCGGATGTGCGTTTTGTTATGCACTATAACATCCCGAAATCTTTGGAAAACTATTACCAGGAAACCGGTCGTGCCGGCCGGGACGGTATGGAAAGCCGTTGTATCCTGTATTATTCCTATAAGGATGTGCAGAAATTGGAACACCTGATGCGTGACAAGCCGCTGAGTGAGCGGGAAATGGGCGCGCAACTGATCACGGAAACCGTGGCCTTTGCCGAAAGCGGGGCCTGCCGGCGACGCCAGTTGCTGCATTATTTCGGAGAGATAGATAAGATCGAAAATTGCAAGCATTGCGATAACTGCTGTCATCCCAAAGAAAAATTAGACGTTAAGGATAGTGTGAAGATTGTATTGGATGCCATATCCGAATTGGATGAGCGTTTCGGAATAGGCTATGTTGTAGATGTGGTATTAGGGAAAAATAATCCGCAAATCAAAACCTTCCGCCATGACAAGCTGAAAAGCTTCGGTGCGGGATTGGTTATGGAAATGGATGAAACCTTCTGGCAGTCGCTAATCCGGCAAATGATGTTAGAAGATTTTATCCGGAAAGATATTGAAGAATATGGCTTGCTGAAGATAACGCCCAACGGTCATAAATTCCTGAAAAAACCTTTCTCCATCAAGGTGGCGCTCAATCATCAGTACCGGGATCTGGAAAGTGAGGATGATGATGAGCCGGTAAATCAGGGTGCGGGAGGATCGGCTGATCCTGTACTGTTAGACATGCTGATTCAGTTGCGGAAAAAAGTGGCTAAAGAAAAGAACTTGCCTCCTTTTGTGATTTTCCTTGAAAATTCTTTAGAGGATATGGCGCTGAGCTATCCGACTACATTGGAAGAGCTGGAAAAAATTCAGGGTGTCAGTAAGGGCAAGGCTTTAAAATACGGTAAGAAATTCGTGGAGATGATCGCCAAATATGTAGAGGAAAACGATATCGAAAAGCCGGATGATTTTGTGATGAAGAATGTGGTCAATAAAAGCGGTTTGAAGGTATTTATTATTCAGAATACGGATAAAAAAATCCCTTTAGAGACCATTGCTAAAAATAAAGGCATCACGGTAGAAGAGCTGATGGCTGCTATGGAGGCTATTGTAGCCAGCGGCACCCGCCTGAATGTTAATTATTGCCTTGACGAGCAGATGGATGAAGATGAGCAGGAGGATATCTTCGACTTCTTCCGGAATGCGGAAGATGATGATCTGAACTTGGCTTATGAAGAGTTTAAGGATGAAGATGTCAGTATGGAGCAATTGCAGTTGCTGCGGATAAAATTCCTGAGTGAGTACGGAAATTAGGTCGGGGGTAGCGGTTAGTGTACGAGTGGTATCAGACAATGATAAAGATGGGTTAGTGTTTTCTCTGTTTTGATGCCAGTCTGTTAATTAATGCTGTCTGTTATTTAAGAATTTACCCAGATTCCAGGCCTGAATATGCTTTATCCCTTTGTTTGGCGGCATTGCGACATCATCTAAGGAAACAATTATCTTTTCATAATTATCCTTTATGTTTTCTAATGCGGCGTATTCTCTTGAAATGGTTGCTTCATCTGTGAGCAGGTAAGCGGTTTGCAAATACAAGAGATGGTCTGCCTTTTTCGCTACAAAATCCACTTCTTTATGGGGCAAAGCGCCTGCAAAAACTTCATATCCTGCCCGTCGAAGTTCCAGGTAAACTAAATTTTCCAGCAGGTAGCCGATGCCATACCCAAAGCCGCTGTACAGGTAGTTTTTATATGCCAGATCATTGCTGTAATATTTACAGTTTCCCGAAATGGTTTCTTTGCCCCTGATATCGTAGCGTTCTGCTTTATGGATTAAAAACGTATCTTCGATATACCCTATGTAATTGGCTACGGTATCGTAAGTGGTTTTTCTGCCTTTGCTTTTGAAATAATGAACAATATTGCTCACCGACAGTAAATTAGAAGCGTTGTTTACTAAATATATAAAAATATCTTCCAGCAATTTCGGATCTTTTACGGCATATCTCTGTATCACGTCCCGGAGCAGCACCGTGTCTTTTATCGAAGCAGTGTAATGTCGTTTGGTTTCTTCATTGGGCAGCACAAAAAGTTCCGGCAAACCGCCGCTTTCCATATAACTGATATAGGTAGGTTTATCTTGCTGTAGCCCCTTAATGTCCGCATATTCTGCGAAGCTGAAGGGAAATACCTCAAAACGGACATAGCGCCCGGAAAGCAAGGTAGCCAGTTCACCTGAAAGCATTCCGGAATTGGAGCCGCTGATGTACAATTCGTAATCTTCCGTAAAATCCTGGGAATAGGAATTTACCAACCGCTCCCATTCTCGTATGTTTTGTATTTCATCAATAAACAGGTAGATTTTGCCTTTAGGTTGCTGCTTTGTTTTGTACAGTTGAACTAAGTTTTCCAAATCTCTGTAATCATGCACAAAGTCAAAGTCTATAAATTCTTTGTTGATGTAAAAGATATTTTTGGGATGTATGCCGTTTTCGATAAACCGCTGCGCTATTTGTCTCAAAAGATAACTTTTACCGGAACGTCTTTGCCCGACCAATACTTTTATTAGCCGGTTATTACTGTAACTCCATATCTTGTCCGTATAAGTTACACGCGGAAAACCCAACTGTGGTACACTTCCTTCCCAAAAATTATATTTTTCTAAAGATTAAAAATATTCTTCCATGCTCGAAAATTTCCATAAAAATACAATATTTTCGACTGTACTCGAAAATATTTACAGAAATTAAAAATTTTCCTCCATACTCGAAAATATTTACGGTGTCCTATTGGTCAAAAATTATGGTATTATGGCCGGAATATCGTTTATGTTTTCTATTAGCATCAGGGGTACTATTTTATCCTCCATCAGAGGTAACAAAATACCAACTTGCCTGCCCGCCTTTGTCCATAGGGACACACACGGTCCGTATATATATTATTATTAGTGTTAAGTTAATCGTATTGTTGTTGGTGAAAAACACCAACAACGGCGGCTCAACTTTATTATTTACGTCATTTTACTACTTACATAACATTAGTTCTGTTTCTATTATTGTCCATACATAATAAAACAGTCCTGTTTACTGTTTTTATTGACTATACACAATAAAGAATGATTTTTACTGTTTGAAATGACGAAAGATTTCTTTTGTATGTGTTTTTTCGTCATTAACGGTGTGGAATTGCCAGACTTTCTGAAGTCGGTACCAGATTAACAATATCATCTTTCGGGAAATTCCCGATTTATACTGCCCTCTTTGCTTGCCCAAACAAAATAATATCTCAGTTATACTACAACATTTTTAAACAAATGTCTATACATAGAAATATATTCCTACAAAGGAATAACGTCTATTCTAAATAGAGGTTATCGTATGTTTTGCTCTATTACAAATAGTGGTTTTGAGAAGGGCAGTGAAGTGTTTTATAAAAAACGGAAGGTATAAAAAGCAGCTCAATATAACACACTTTGGTAAATATATTTCTATGTTGTCGCGTTTAAGTCAAAATACACAGAAGTATATTCAAAATGCCTTTAGACGAAAAGCCCGCTCTCTGCTGCCTGGATTTTTCTTAATTTTAATACGCTTGTATCAATACCTCGGCAGGAATGTTCAGCTTTTCTTTCAGCTTGCGAATCATGGAAAGGCTCAGTTTTCTTAAATTTGCTGTTAAGAAATATTCCCCCGACAACAATAAATTTCCGGAGAAACTTATCTTTACATTTATCCAAAATGATCAGGCTACATAATGAATGATACGATAAAACTGAGCAGCTTGCTTTTGTGTTGCTTTTTCCTGCTTACTGCTACTGCTCATAAAGCTCATGCCCAGTGGGATCCTAATGCATTGCGCAATTACCAGTTGTCCATGCCCCGCGTTTCGAAAGCGTATAGTCTTTATAATGAAAAGCTGCGGGCGGAGTTTACCCAGAAAGGCTTCCGGTATCCGCCTGAAAATATCTACCTGCGGTCTTTTAAGGCGCATAATGAGTTCGAAGTATGGGTAAAAAATGATGGCGTGGACACCTACGCTTTATTCAAAACCTATAAGATCTGTGCGCTTTCCGGTTCTTTAGGCCCTAAACGCTGGGAGGGCGATCTGCAGGTGCCGGAAGGACTGTATTTCATCGCCGATTTTAATCCCAACAGCGATTTTTATTTATCCATGTTGGTGAATTACCCCAATTATTCCGACCTGGTACTGGGTAATAAGCAGACACCGGGCGGCGATATTTATATTCATGGCGGCTGCGTAACGGTAGGCTGCCTGCCGATGACCGATGCCGGCATCCAGGAAATCTATACCCTATGCCTGAATGCCCGTATGAACGGACAAACCAATATTCCGGTGCATATCTTCCCGGTACGCTTCAACCGTGTCGGGTTAAATTTCCTGGGAAAGGCTTATGAAAATGACGAAGCCAAACAGCGTTTCTGGATCAATCTCAAAGCCGCCTACGACCATTTTGAAAAAAATCATAAGCTCTTTCCCGTCATGTACAATGAGGAAGGGAAATATGTATTCTAAAAACCCATACTGCCTTTATGCAATTTGCTGCCGTAGCCGGACAACAGGCGCTGAAGCGCAACTGGATATCCTTAGTGGAGTCGGAAAATATACCGCATGCCTTATTGCTTGCAGGGAAAGAGGGCACCGGCGGATTGTCCTTAGCTATTGCCTTTGCACAATACCTGTTTTGTGAACAGAAAAATCATTCGGATTCCTGCGGTCAATGCTCCTCCTGCCGGAAAGTCGCCAAATTAGTACATCCGGATTTGCATCTGAGTTTTCCGGCGGTAGCACCTAAACCTGGTGTTAAACCACTCAGCCGATTGTATATGGAATCGTTCCGGGAATTTTTCCTGCAAAGCCCTTACGGCAGTACTTACGACTGGCTGCAATTTATCAAAGCCGAAAATAAGCAGGGCAATATTCCTGCGGAAGAATGTCGGGAGATTATTGAGCGGCTCAACTTTAAATCTTTCGAAGGCGGATATAAAATTCAGATCATCTGGCGACCGGAATACTTAGGCCGGGAGGGTAATATCCTGCTGAAACTCATCGAAGAACCACCTGCCGATACGCTGATTTTATTAGTGGCGGAAGAACCGGAAGATATTATTGCTACTATATTGTCGCGTACGCAACTACTACAGTTAGTACCCCTGAGCACCACCGAAATTACGGAAGCCTTAATGGCCGGCAACCAGGTGGATTTTCAGAAAGCCAGCCAGATTGCCCATCTGTCCGACGGCAGTTATACGCAGGCATTGCAACTGATGCGCAACCATTCGAGCGACCTGCTGGCGCCTTTGCGGGAATGGATGCAGGCCATTTTCAACAATAACCTGATAGCAGTGCATCAATGGGTGGAAGATATGGCCAAACAAGGCCGCGAGCAGCAAAAAAACAACCTGGTTTACCTGCAGCAATTATTAGCGCATGCCATTCGCATGATCCTCATCCCCGGTTATCGGCCGGCGCTGCCGGAAGATGAGCTGGTATTCCTGAGATCGCTTCGTGCAAAGGACATAAGCCCCAAAACCTGTGAGCTGTTTATTAAGTCTATAGCTAAGGCTGTGTATCATATTGAGCGCAATGCTCATTCCAAAACGCAATTGATGCATCTTTCCGTTCAGATGCAGTATCATTTGAAGGAAAGAACGTTGAAAGCGTTTCCCTAAGTCAAAATGAAAAAGTCAAAATGCAAAAAATGCTTGGCCTGGCGTTGTTTGTTTCACACAAAGAAACTACGATAACGAAGAAACAAAGACATACAGCAAATAGCTATCCCATCTCTATCGTTGTCTCTTTGTGTCTTTGTGTGAAATAATCACTGAAACAGCGGGTGATTTGATGACTAATACCCCCTTCCTGATTTCTTTTCCATATAATTCAGGAAAGCGATATTGGCCACTTTGTTTCCGCCCGGAGTAGGATAGTCGCCGGTAAAATACCAGTCACCCTTATTTTCAGGGCAGGCGGCATGCAGCCCTTCTATGGATTGATAAATGATATCCACCTCGGCATGTACATCGTCGGGGCGTAGCATTTTTGCAATCTTCTGACTGACCTCATCCGGGGTAAAGGGTTTGTAAACAGCTTTTACAAAATTCTGTTCATGCAGTTTGCCATGCTCGCGTGCGGCATTACACGCTATATATGTTTCTGTAAGAATATGCGAAAGATTCCGTTCTTTCAGTAATTCCACCGCAGCCTGGAAGGCAATGAAATCGCCCATCCGGCTCATGTCAATACCGTAGCAGTCGGGATAGCGGATTTGCGGTGCGGAGGACACAATAATGATGCGTTTGGGGCGTAACCGGTCTAACATCCTGATAATGCTTTGCCTTAATGTGGTACCCCGCACTACGCTGTCGTCAATCACCACTAAAGTGTCTCTGTCGGCCTGAACGGTGCCGTAAGTAATATCGTACACATGCTGCACCATTTCATCCCTTGAAGCATCTTCGGTAATGAAGGTGCGGAGTTTTACATCCTTGATAGCCACTTTTTCAATACGCACGCGGCGATTGATCAGTTCCAGCATTTCCGCATCGGTCATGGAATTTTTATTCTTGACAATGCGCTGCACCTTAACCTCGTTCAGGTAATTTTCCAAGCCTTTTATCAAACCGTAAAAAGCTGTTTCGGCAGTATTGGGAATAAAAGATACGATGGTATTTTTCAGATCATGGTCAATTGCTTCCAGCACCTTTGGAGCCAGGTTAGCCCCTAAGGCCATCCGTTCCCGGTAAATTGCGGCATCGCTGCCCCTGCTGAAATAAATCCTTTCAAAGCTACAGGCCTTCTTTTCTCCCGGCTCTAATATCATGGTTTCGGAAAAACTGCCGTCGCCTTTTACAATCAGGGCATGTCCCGGTTGCAGCTCCCTGACCGAATCCTGCGGTACATTGAATCCTGTGATGATGGCAGGGCGTTCCGATGCGGCTACAATAACTTCATCGTCATGATAATAATATGCCGGGCGGATACCGTTACGGTCGCGCATGACAAAGCTGTCGCCATTGCCGATCAGGCCGCCGCAAACATAGCCGCCGTCAAATTTTTCCGTAGCTAATCGCAGTACCTGGGCTAAGTCTGCCGATTGTGGTGTTTTGCTGTCTTCTTCGCAAAGAAAATGATAGATGGTTTCAATCATGGCACCGAGATCGCTTTCCCGGATGGTGTCGGTAGGTTCTGCTTTCAGGTAACGGAATAATTCTTCCGTATTGACAATATTAAAATTCCCGGCCATGGCAATATTGCGGGCGGGATTGATATCGGATTTCACGAAAGGATGACAGAATTTCACGCTGTTTTTTCCCTGCGTACCGTACCGTAAATGTCCCAGCATGGCTTCGCCCATAAACCTGAGGTAACCTTTCATCAGTCCCGGATAATCGCGCAGTCCCGGGTACATCCGTTCCAGCTCCTTCATCTCATCGTGTACGGAATTGAAAATTTCCTTTATAGCGCCCGGCCCGGCAATGCGCAAACGGTGCATAAACTGGTAGCCGGCTTCTACATTGAGCTTGAGCGTGGCAATACCTGCGCCGTCCTGTCCGCGGTTATGCTGCTTTTCCATCAGCAGGTATAACTTATTCAGACCGTAGAAAGCGGTGCCGTATTTGCGGTGGTAGTACGATAACGGCTTCAACAGGCGGATGTAGGCGAGTCCACATTCGTGGCGTATTGCGTCAGACATTAGGGCGCAAAGGTAAATGGTTTTTCTTTCAAAAAACACTAACCGGAAATTTGTATTGCTTTATCGGGATATAGCTTATCTTTATCTGAATAAATAAACAACAAATGGAACAAGTGACTTTACAATTTCTCCGGGATCTGCAATCCAACAATAATAAGGAGTGGATGGATGCCAACCGGAAACGCTATGAAGCGGCCAAACAGGATTTTGAGCATTTTGTTACGGAGCTGATCGGAGGCTTGGGTAAGATGGATCCGGCTTTAGGTGATCTGCAGGCGAAAAAATGCATCTTCCGGCTCAACCGGGATATTCGTTTTTCCAAAGATAAATCGCCCTATAAAACCAATTTTGGTGCGGCGTTCAGCAGGGGCGGCAAAAACAGTGCCGCTGCGGCATATTATTTTCACCTGGAGCCGGGCGCTTCCTTTGCCGGCGGCGGAATCTGGATGCCGGAAGCAGACCGGCTGCGGCGTATCCGCCAGGAGATTGATTATAATTTTGATGAATTTAAGGCCATTGTGCAGGATAAAAAGTTCAAAAAATATTTTCCGAAGATTGACGGCGATGCCCTGACACGTCCACCCAAAGGCTATGATGACACACATCCTGCCATCGGTTATCTGAAGCTGAAAAGCTTTACCGTGGGTACCGGATTGCCGGATAAAGACCTGGCTGCTCCTGCGCTACAACAAAAAACATTAGACATTTATACCCTGATGCAGCCGTTTATTCAGTTTTTGAACCGGGCGGTGGAGTAGGAGCGAAAGCACGGTTATGTCTTTGATTGCTCATTGGTGTTATGCATCTCGCCTTCGGCAATTTTTGGCTGTTTGACGATGTTATTTCTAAAATTGACTTTTTGCACAATAGGAGCAAATAGTTTGTATTTGCACAAATAACGCAAAACAAACGATGGATAATTCCAACAATAAAAGCCTGCCGTGGATTTGTACACACTATCTGGCAGTTTCAAGCTGATATTGTATCAATACCGAACCCGCCAGGAATTTTAAAAACTAATAGTCCTATGCTGATAGCCCCGGAGGAATCACCAGACCGATTTTTTTACAATCCCGAAATACACAACCCAACAGAGAAGGGATATACTTCCGGCCCTTGTCCCTGCTTGAATAACTGGGTGAGGTTGTAGGAGCCTGTAAGGGAGATATTGCCCCAGCCTATGCGAAAGGAAGGTGCAAAACGCCAGGTTTCCACATATCTTTTGGTTACCGTTTTTTCATTGATATACTGATTGCCGGTACTTACCCGATCTTTGGTATGCGCATTCATCAGCAGTCCCACCCGCATGCCTAAAGCCACTTTCACACCGCGGTTGCGGTTATCTTTATTGCCGTAAAAGCGCAGTTCAAAAGGGGCTTCCAAATAGGTTACGGCAAGTTTGGAACGTTTATGATTGAGTGCGGTAGCAGAATCAAGAGTTAAAAAACTGATTTCACTTGATGTGGTGTTCATGATCACCATCTGATCTTTGAAGTAAATATTGCTGTTAGCTACACCTAAACCTGCTGCAAAGCTGAAATGGGATTTGGCAATGGGAAAATCATAACATACGTAAAAATTCATACCTCTGCCTATGCCTCCGGTTTTAATGCTGTCCGGAGTATTGTTCCAGCCTTCATAGGTCAGTTGTAGCATGACAAAATCCCGGGAGGGTTTAAATGTTTTTTTAGCTGTTGAAGTGAGACCGGAAGGAGTATCCTGTGCATGACTATAACTCCAGCAAAATGCCGCTAAGGCAAATAATATGGCACTTTTTCTCATAATTTTTTTCCGAATTGGGCGCAAAGATAATCTTTTTCGCGGGGGGAATGTGGCTTTTTTGATTTTTGAAATATGAAATATATGCATCATAATAGCACCATATTCCGATGATGTTTTTTTGCTGTATTGAAAAATATTGGAATCAGACTAATTCGCAGACATTTTTTGCCTGAAGCAGGAAATAAACCGCTCAAAATTTGTCTGGCGTATTTTGACATGCTTACTAACGGATGCGTACTTTTGTTTATTGTTGCTCAAAATATTATTCCCGCGATGCTTCGTGTAAATTATAAATCTTTCCGTTTCCCTTTTGAGTTTCCTTTTGCTATTTCCAAAGGTGTTAAAACAGAACAATCATCATTATTAACAGCGCTTCAGATGGGGCCGGTTTTGGGTCTGGGCGAGGCTACTGCCATTCCTTATTATGAGGTGACCATTGAAAATATGGTAGCCTTGCTGGAAAAGAACCGGTTGGTTATTGAAAAATATGCATTGATTTCCCCGGAAAGATTCTGGCATTTTCTTCATCATCTTTTACCGGAAAATAATTTTCTCATCGCCGCATTGGATATGGCTGCCTGGGATATCTGGGCACAGATGAAACGACAACCTTTATGGAAAGTACTGGGTTTGGAATGGAAAGATACTCCGCTGACAAGCTATACCATCGGAATCAATGCTCCGGATGAAATTGCAGAAAGAGTGCGGCAAAAGCCCTGGCCGGTATATAAGCTGAAAGTGGGTTCACCGCAGGATCTTCCGGCATTGGAAACTTTACGCAGTCATACTGATGCGCGGATTCGTATTGATGCTAACGAAGGCTGGAATTTGGAAACGGCACAGGCATTATACCCGCATCTGAAACATTTGCAGATAGAGCTGATCGAACAGCCGTTTCACCGGGATGACCGGGATGCGCTGATGCGTTTCCGGGAGCTATGCGATATACCACTCATTGCTGATGAAGCCTGCCGTACCGAGGCTGACCTGGAAGCCTGTATTTCAGCTTATGATGGTGTCAATATCAAGCTGAGCAAATGCGGAGGCATTACACCTGCCCTGCGTATGATAACCCATTTGCATCAGTCCGGGAAAAAAGTTATGCTGGGCGGCATGTGTGAAAATGTGGTGGGTGCTACGGCACTGGCACATTTATTGCCTCTTGCCGACTATGCGGATATTGACGGGCCATTGCTGCTAAAAGAACATCCCGCTTCCGGGATCAGCTACGATACCGGAAGGATGATATTGCCCAACCTGCCCGGTACAGGAACTCGTCTTTTTTCCTGAAATAAGTAAAGGACATTACAATCTTTCTATATTTTGATTAATTTGCACTTTTTAAAAATAACAATAATAACATGAAAAAATTATTTACGCTTCTTAGTTTTCTTTTGCTCGGAGGTTTTTCTTTTGCCGCTCCGGTAAATGAACAAACCGCAAGGATTGTGGCACAGCATTTCCTTGCACAAAAATACACCCCGGGAATTGCAGTTACTTTAACGCAGACTTATTACAATAATGCTAATGTACCGGCACTGTATGTGTTCAATATTACCAATTCCAACGGATTTGTGATTGTTGCCGGAGATGATGCGGTGCAGCCGGTGCTGGCTTACTCTACAGAGAGCCATTTTTATACCGTAAATATGCCTGCGCATATTGCCTGGTGGATCAATGGCTACCGGGAACAGATCGGCGAGGTGATGGCTGTCGGCAAAGAAGCTGCTCCGGTAATTGCAGAGCAATGGAATCGCCTGCTTGCCAACGGAAACGGCGGTACTGTTGCGGCTCGTGCAACCGCCGTGGCGCCACTGATCAGTACGCTTTGGGATCAGATGCCTTATTATAACGACTTGTGTCCTGTTCCCGGCGGTGATGGCAGCGCCACACCTACGGGTTGTGTAGCTACGGCAATGGCACAGGTGATGTACTATTGGCAATGGCCGGTTACCGGTACCGGTTCGCATACTTATATGGAGGATGATTACGGTAACCTGTCTGCTGATTTTGGCGCCACTACTTACGACTGGGCGAATATGCCGTTGGCATTGGATGAAAATTCTGCACCTGCCCAGATAACGGCAATTGCCACCCTGATGTATCATTGTGGTATTGGCGTGGAAATGGACTATGATCTTGCCGAAAACGGCGGAAGCGGAGCCATGTCTATTTCGAATGGAGGTTCCTGGCCTTGTGCTGAAAGTGCTTTGACGGATTATTTCGGCTATGATGCATCATCGCAGCAGGGTTTGGATCGCGGTGATTATCCCGATGATGAAGAATGGATAGCTAATCTGAAAAACAGCTTAGACCAGTCATTCCCGATTTTATATGGCGGCTCCAGTCCTGAAGGCGGCCATGAATGGGTAATAGATGGTTATGATGACGATGATTTTTTCCATTGCAACTGGGGCTGGGGCGGAATGAGCAACGGCTACTTCACCGTAAATAATATGGATCCTGATGCATTGGGTACCGGTGGCGGCGGTGGCGGATTTAACGATATGCAGGATGCTATCGTGAATATTCATCCTATAAATAATACCACTCCTCCCGGCGATGATACGCCCCCCGATGATACTACGCCTACTGATGGCGATATCGTGGTGAATGCTGCCCTTAATATGAATGCAACATCCATTTACTGGAATCAGTCTTTCACAATTTCTTCTGCATTATTCAACAATACCGGTTCTAATTTCAGCGGAGATTATACCGCAGCGGTTTATCGTGCTTCAGATAATTCTTTTGTATCTTATATTCAAACCTTCAGCAATCAGATTATCATGACTCAAACTGCTCCGGACGTGAGTTTTACGACTTCAGGAATTGCCGCGATGACCCCCGGCCAGTATTATGCCCGTATTCTTTACCGTAAACAGGGAAGCAGTACGCAATGGATTCCGGTGCCCGTTGCCGATGATGAGATTATTAATCGTGTAAATATTACGGTGGTGAATAATCCGTCCGGTATTGATGATATCAGCCTGGCAGATTTAATCGATGTTTATCCTAACCCTGCACAGGAGACGGTACATATCAACTTGGATCGTTTTGTACCGGAGGTTAAGGCAATAACCTTATTTAATATACAGGGTCAGACTATCCGCCAGGTGTCTCTGAGCAACCATATTGATCTGTCTGTATCCGATTTGTCAAGCGGAGTGTATTTTATCCGCTTAGATTCCGGTGCAGGCACTTTCACCAAAAAAATTGTGGTGAAGCATTAAGTTGTATAAATAAATGTTTTCAAACGGCCGGGTGATTTTTTCATCCGGCCGTTTTTTTATGGAGAAAACAGGGAACTTGAAACGCTGTATATCCGGTGTATTTTAGCACAGATGTATTGGATACAGGGATGGGATAATTAATCATTAACAATTAAAAATGCAGAAAGGATGCCTGTTTATTTCAGAAATGATAATTTGCGCCATAAAATTCTGTAAGACTGTTTTTCCCACAGGGTAAATTCAGGCTAAAATTTTATACATTTGTCAGCATTTCATAAATAAAAACCAACGATGAACTTTAAGAAGATCAATAACATTACGGGTTGGCTTGTTTTTGCTACCGCTTTTATCGTTTACCTGATGACTATGGAGCGTACGGTAAGCTTCTGGGATTGCGGTGAATTTTTGTCCACAGCCTATAAGCTCGAAGTGGGACACTCTCCCGGCGCACCTTTATTTATGATCATGGGTCGCCTTTTTGCGGTACTTGCCCCCACTAAGGAAACCGTAGCGCTGATGGTCAATTCCATGTCGGCACTGATGAGCGCGCTCACGATCCTGTTGTTATTCTGGTCAATTACCCATTTTGCCCGGAAGTTTTTCAGTTCGCATCGTTATGGTGAAGATTTAAGTAAAGGCAACCTGATTGCCGTTATGGGCGCAGGTATAGTAGGCGCATTAGCTTATACCTTTTCCGATACTTTTTGGTTTTCAGCCGTAGAAGCCGAGGTGTATGCCACCTCTTCCTTTTTTACTGCATTTGTATTTTGGGCTATCCTCAAATGGGAAGACAGCTGTAACGAGCCCGGAGCTGACCGCTGGCTGATCCTGATTGCTTATATGATCGGACTGTCAGTGGGCGTACACCTGCTGAGCTTATTGGTTATTCCTACTATAGCACTGATCTATTATTTTAAACGCTATGAAATAAAAACTTCAGGCGCGATTATTGCATTCATTATCGGATGTATGATCCTTGCGCTTGTTCAATACGGTGTGATCCAGTACATCCCTATTTTTGCTTCCTGGTTCGAGTTGCTTTTTGTCAATTCATTCCACATGCCACTCAATTCCGGAGCCTTATTCTTCCTGCTGTTGTTTGCAGCCATCTTAGGTTACCTGTTAATCTGGAGCAAAAAGAAGGCACGTTATGTGATCCACCTGGGTGTATTGTGCCTTTCTTTTGTTAGTATCGGGTATGTATTTTCCTATATTCCCACATTGATTCGCGCGCAGGCCGGCGTCTCCATCAATATGACCAACCCCGATAATGTGATGGCGCTTATCCCCTACCTGCAACGGGAGCAGTTTGGCGCTACACCTTTTCTTTATGGCCAGGATTTCGACGCCAGAACTTCCTTATCGGATGATGAACCCAAGCCCGTTTATTTACCTGCGAAAAAAGATGGAAAGGCCTATTACGAAGAAGTGGGTATAAAAAAAGAATATGTGTTTGACAAAGAGCGCTTTTTCCCGCGCATATGGAATAATAATGATGCAGGCCACGAACAGTTTTACCGTAATTTCTTAGGATTAGGACCCAACGATGAGCCTACCGCTGCGGATAACTACAAGTTCTTTCTGAACTACCAGGTCAACTGGATGTTCTGGCGCTATTTTATGTGGAATTATACCGGCCGTCAGAATGATGTGGAAGGACAGGGTGAGGCAATTAACGGCAACTGGATATCCGGCATTACGCCCATTGATAAAGCATTGGGTAAAGGTGATATCAACAAATTGTCAAGAGGCTATACGGAAAATAAAGCCCGTAATCAGATGTACTTCCTGCCCTTTATCTTAGGGATTGTCGGATTGTTTTACCAGTTTAAACGGAATAAATTAGACGGTTATATTGTCCTGTCCTTATTCTTCTTTACCGGTTTGGCCGTTCAGCTTTATATCAATAATACACCGCTGCAGCCCCGGGAACGGGATTATCAGTATGTGGCGGCTTATCCCTTTGCTATGTGGATTGGTTTTGGCGTACTGGCCTGCCGCGACTGGTTAGAGAAGGTGGTGAAAAACAGCCAGACGGCTGCACTGGCTTCCACGGCTATTTGCCTTGTGGCAGTACCGGTACTGATGGCTTCGCAGGAATGGGACGACCATGACCGATCGCTGAAAACCCTGGCGCGCGATCATGCCTATAACGTATTGTCTTCCTGCGACAGCAATGCCATCCTGCTGACTTATGGCGATAATGATACCTATCCTTTATGGTATCTTCAGGAAGTAGAAGGCTATCGTACGGATATCCGTATCATCAATTATAATTTGCTGGGTACCGACTGGCAGAATATGGAATTATTCTCTAAGGTAAATGATGCCGATGCCATTCCGATGATCTGGAGTAAAGAGGATATGCGTGGCGATAATATGGAAGTAACGCCTTATGTGGAAGATCCGCGTGTTCCCAAAAATCAGTTCTTTACCTTAGAAGATGTTATCCGCTTTGCCATTGATCCCAAAAACCGGGTACGGGGTATGGATGGTCGTCCTTTACCGTATATTCCCACTAAAAATTTCGCACAGCCTTTGGATAAGGAAGCGCTCATTAAAAACGGTGTCGTAAAAGCATCGGACAGTGCTTTTATACCGGGTGCCATTCAGATTGTATTGGATAAAAGTGCAGCCTATCGCGCTGACATGGCGCTGATGAATATCGTAGCAGGCGTGGCCAAAGACGGCTGGCGCCGCCCGATCTATTTTACGGACGGCACACCGAATCTGGGACTGAGCGCTTATTTCCAGAATCAGGGTATGATCAATAAATTAGTGCCGGTGCAGTCTCCGCATGCGATCCCCGGACTCCCTTCATTTACCGATCTGGATAAAAATATCGAATTGCTTACCAAAACCTATACATACGGCCTGGCTAATACGGATAAAGTGTATTATGATGAGAAGAACCGGGTCATGTTTATTTCCTACCTGATTACGGCATCAGAGCTGGCCAATAACCTGACCGCTAACGGCCGTAAAGAAGATGCGATAAAGGTGCTGGATGATATCATGAAACGGATATCCCGCAGTTCGTATCCATATGAAATGGTGGCTGGTTATGACCGGGGCAGCCTTCCGGCAATAATTGATGCCTATTACCGCGCAGGAGCTCCTGAAAAGGCCCGGGAATATGCCAATATTATGTCGGATAACCTGCAGCGTTTCAGCAACTACTTTTTTGATCTGAGTAAAAATTCGCAAAATGCGACAATGCAGATGATGCATTTTAACCTCATGTCGTTTTACAGAACCGTGTTGAGCGCCAATGCCAATGGCGATATGGAAAATGCTAAAAAATGGGGCGAGCAGTTGGATGCGCTCAGCGTTCGTGCCGGTTTGGGTTCTACGGAACAAAGACCGCAACAGCAGGCTCCGCAGCCTGCGCCGCAACCGGAAACCTGATCCGTTTTAACTACGGAATATAAAATTGCGAGGCCGCCCGGTAAAGGCGGCCTCACTGATTGTAAATGTCTCTTATTCCCGGTTTTTACTGTCTATGATGATGGTAACCGGCCCCTCGTTGATCAGGGAAATGTGCATGTCGGCACCGAATATGCCGGTGGCAACAGGCTTGCCCGACTCCTGTTCTAACCTTGCAATGAAGGCTTCATATAAAGGAATGGCTTTCTCCGGCCGGGCGGCTTTGATGAATGAAGGCCGGTTGCCTTTTTTCGTGGAGGCCTGCAAGGTGAACTGGCTCACGACCAACAGCTCGCCGTCCGCATCCGTTACAGACCGGTTCATCAGGCCTGCTGCATCGCTGAAGATGCGCATGGCTACAATTTTTTTGGTTGACCATTCCACATCTTCTTCCGTATCCGTATCGGCAATGCCCAACAGGATCAGCAAGCCCTGCCCGATGCTGCATTTGACTTTATGAGCAATTATAACCGATGCGGAGCTTACGCGCTGGAGTACTATTTTCATAAAAAAAAGAAAGGTATTTTTCACACAAAGAAACAAAGATTACAACGATACAACGATAGAGATGGGATAGCTGAACGTCTTTGTTTCTTCGTTACCGTAGTCTCTTTGTGTGAAACAAAAGAACGCCAGGAAAGCCGCCTGAGTAACCGAAGATATAACGCCAGACTAAGCATATTTTGACTTTTGCATTTTGAATTTTTAATTAAAAATCCGCTGTTATTTTATGTGGATATATTGCTTGATGTTATTGACATACCTTTCGAATGCCTGTATGCCTTTTTCCGTTATCCTGCAGGTCGTAACTGGATAATTTCCTTTAAATCCTTTTGTAATGGTTATATAGCCCGCTTTTTTCAGCTTGTCTAATTGTAGGCTCAGGTTGCCTGCGGAGGTGTTGGTTTTTTCTTTTAAATATACAAATTCTGCCGCTTCAAGCCCGATTAATAAAGAAACAATTGCTAATCGTAGTGGGGTGTGCAGAATGGGATCCAATTCATTAAACATGCTTGTTCTTCATTAAATATCCTGGAATTACACACACGATAAATGATGATAAAGCAGCTAATGCATATCGTGTTTCTAATTCCGTATTCAAGCTGATACCTGTGCAAATTATCCCTGCAATACCACAAATTACGGAAGGCATAAATTTTGTAATTCCACCGGTAACAAATACCGCAAGGCCAAGTAAAAGCGGGAATAAAGATACCGGTAATTCCGGTATGGAATATACAGATGCGATGAAAATTATACCGTATGACAGCGCAAAGCCACTGAACCCATACAAATACACTTTTTCAAAGTGAGGAATCACCGTTTCCTTTTTAGCATCTTTTCTACTCCTGAAATAGGACAGCAGGCCGCCAACCGGAAATACGATATAAATTAAGGTATCTGCCAATCCTCCGTTAAGAGCCGGGTATCGAGCGGTCACATAAAGCAGGGTATAATGCAACAACATCAGTAAACCCCACAGGATATAATAAAATCGCGCACCTGTTCTTTCGGTTTTTGCCTGCATGATGGCATCTTCAATTGTTTTGAGGGAATCCCCCGGATGGAAATTTTTCGCTTTCATAATTTGATATATTTTTATGGTTACAAAAATAAAGTAGTTAATATTTATAACCAAATTTTTTATAGAAATAAAATACCTATAGCCAGGTCAAGTTATCTTGTTATATTTTCGATGAATAATATTAAAATGCAGTATTGCAATGAGTTACTTTCGAATTAATTTATTTCAATGCCTGATATAGCATAGATCTGAGAAAACTGAATGCTAAATCAGGCAATCGTATGATTTGAGAAAAAGAGCAGCCGCTTAGGCTTTTTAGCGAAATGTTGTAGAAAGATAAAATATTTTTAATTAGGAAAATATGCGTACATTCGAATATTGACAGAAGTTCTCTTTCTCAAACACACTTGCGAACCTCAAACGCTATGACCATAAAATATAATACCCACGGACGTTTGAGTGAAATAGTAAGGTGGAAATCAAGATATTTTATAAGGGAAGAGAAAATAAGTTTAACGGAGACTACCCGAAAACTCCATTAAGAAGTAGGAATAAATTATATTAAAATGAAAAAAATTTTTTTCTTCCTGCTAATTTTAATGCTATCAAAAACATTATTAGCAGAGCCTATTAATATTCCGTACACATCAGCAAGCATCCTTCCGTATGGTGATGAATGTGTCATTAATCTGACTATTTCCGGCACTATAACCATCAACAATGATTTGACAGTTTCCAATCATGGTACTATTACAATAATCTTTGATGGAGTCGGCTGCTTCTTAGATGGTACACAACTTGTTGTGACTTTTAGAGATACAGATCATACTCGCCCGGAAATGCATTATAGTAATGATATACTCACTCAGGAGCAAAAGGTGCAATTGTCAAACTATATAGATACCGTAACAGATAAATATTAACTCTAAAAATAAACTATATGGCTGTTTTATTGATTTAACAAAACAGCCATATAGTTACAGCCTTTCGTTATGAAGTTGTCTTTGTTTATAATCATGTGCTTCCTTTCCAATGTCGGTTTTTCGCAAAATGATTATTCGTTTCGGTATAAAATTGATGCGAATGAAGCCTATAAAAATGTGCATAATAAGAAAAATACCAATCCGTACGAAATATATGGCATCAGCAAAATGAGAAAACACTTCTATTCCACTGTATATTTGAATGGAGTGGCTAATCAGCAGTACCTGGAGTGTGAATATGACCTGACACAGTTTTTAGAAGGTTTTGCAATTAAAAATGACTCCAACGGTATGGATAACTATGATATGAATATAGGTGGCTTTATCAAAACGGACACTATGACATTTTCATTTACCCACACGGTAAAATATTTTTGCAATAAACTTAAAAGCATTGGCTACAACATCAATGATGATACGATAAATGTAAATAGTGTTAGAAAAATAAAGTTGGATAGTTTTGAGAAGACAAATGAAACAGAAATTATTAATGATTTGATGTGTCAAAAATGGATACCAACGGACACTAATATTTCGGAAAAGATAGCGATATGGATAAGTAATGAAGTGCCAAAAGAAGTAAATTTTGGGATTTTCTGTCCTGATTTTGATGGCGGTATTGTGAAGGTAGAATGGAGTAATGGTAGATTTAATTCGTTGGTCGGATTTAAAAAGTTAGATGCAGTGTATCATTACAAGATAAAAGATTTTACTATAGATAGTACTCAATCAAAAAAAGAGCTTGACTATTTAAGGGGAGCGTTAATAGAGAATGATTCGATGGAAGTTATAAAGCAATGACTTTGATTGCTACCAATGTGGTATTGAATAGAAAAATACCCTGAGCGGGATAGCAAATCCTGCTTGTTCAGTTTTTAAAATAGCGGTACGGCAAAATATATTTATAATAAAATATTTATGCGTTTTTAGTAAATCATTGATACATGTAGCCGCTGTTTTTTTCTATAATATCAATAAAATATCATCCCCTTTTTTCTGCTGACATAATTTAAGTCACTTCCGAAATTCTTCTTATATTGCATAGTAATTTTGAACATTAAATAAGTTGTTTATGTCGCAATTATCCCCTGAAGAATGGTACTGGATGAGTATTGTTATGGGAATATGTGTTATCCCTGCAATTATTATCGTGGTTTTGTTTTTGCTGAATATACAAAACCTGTTGAAAGCCATCAGCCCGGTGAACCGGAAGGTGGCTCCCGGCCAGGTCTGGCTGATATTCATTCCATTGTTCAATATTGTATGGCAGTTTATTCTTGTGGATCGCATTGCCGAATCCATCGAAGCGGAATATGCCATGCGCGGCCTACCCATGGAGCGAAAACCTACCTATAACCTGGGGCTTGCATATTGCATCCTCGGCCTGCTTACCTGGTTTCCTTTAGTATTTCTGGCGCAGTTGATTGTAGGGATATTGTATTGGGTGAAAACGGCGGAATTCCGTAGAAATATCACTGCAATGCCGCCATATACAGACCAGGAGAGCGCTATCTTTAATAATCTTTAATGAGGTTGAAATGGAGTAAAATGGGGATGGTGGGGAGACTTAGTTTTCTTTCTTTTACTCACAGATGAACACCCATGTAAAAAATTAGCGAACACGTCTATTGCTCGCAGATGCTCAGAATATGTAAAAGTATTTTTGTTGATTTTATAAAAAATAATCAGCGCGATCTGCAGGAGCATTGCTCTCCCTGAATAAAAGTGCCGTTAAAATGTAAAGCTGGTATTGATATTCTTAATATCTTCGTACGAGATAATTTTTAACGATGAAATACGCACTGTATATAATGGCTTGTCTCTTTTTCTGGTCTTGTAAAACAACTGCCCACGACGGCGATATTCCCGGAAGCATATATGAATTTCAGGTGGCTGGTCTTAAGGGTGATACTATCAATTTTGCCGATTTTAAAGGAAAAAAAATCCTTATTGTCAATACGGCATCCAAATGTGGTAATACACCGCAATATGAAGACCTGGAAAAATTATATACCCAATACAAAGACCGCTTAGTAATTATAGGCTTTCCTGCAAATAATTTCTTCCGGCAGGAGCCGGGCAGCAACGAGGAGATAGCGGAGTTTTGCCAAAAAAATTATGGCGTAACCTTTCCTATGGCAGCTAAGATTTCTGTAAAAGGCAGCGACATGGCGCCGGTATATCAATGGCTGACCCAAGAGAAATTCAACCATTTTAAAGACAGTAAGGTGAAATGGAATTTCCAAAAATACCTGATTGATGAGAACGGAAAACTTATTGCCGTATTTGATCCTAAAACCCTCCCGATGAGTCCTGAGATCATGCAGGCGCTGGGTTTTGAAACGAAATCTTAATGTTTTCTTTACAAATGGCGCTGCTTTGCCCGGTTAACTTTGTCCGCATTCATTTCTCATCAGGAAAATAATCAACGGTTTATTCACGCTGCAAAATACAAGATGATATTGTACAAACATTTCGTAGTCCGTTTCTTTGCTGTTTTGGCCTTTTGGACGATGACCCTGACGGCCTTCGCCCAGCAACAGGTACTTCAGCAACCGGGAACTTCCCTGCTGCATCATGCCAACGAACAATTCCGGCAAGGGCATTATGCCCTGGCACTTCGTTCCTACCGGCAGTATCTTCATGATGATACTCCGGGAAAACCTGAACCGGCGCCTGTGCCCGATGCCGACCGGCAACAGGCGGAATATGGTATTACTGTTTGCCGCATTAAATTAGGTGTGAACGATGCAGCGCAGCAGGCCGCAACATTCATCCGGGAAAGCACCGATGAAGTATATCGTCAGCGTGCCGCATTTGCATTGGCGCAATATTATTTTCAACAGAATAAATTAGAAGAGGCGATTGTGTATTATGAAATGGCCGGTATTGACAACCTCAGCAATGAGGAAATCATCGATAAAAATTTTGAGTCAGGCTACGCTTACTTCAATGAGCACCGGTTCGATAAGGCCAAAGCGCTTTTCGCTTCTATCAAGGAATTAGAACAGGGAAAATACTATGTGCCGGGCAATTATTATTACGGGCTGTTAGCTTATAATGACGGGCAGTATGATCAGGCTTTGCGCAGCTTTGACCGCATTGACAGCTTAGACGAATATAAAGACATCGTGCCCTACTATATCGCAGAGATTTATTATTTCAAAAGCGATTATGCAAAAGTGCTTCAGATGGCGCACCGTTATCTGGATAAGAAAGATACCCTGTATTATAATAAAGAGCTCCATTTGCTGGCGGCTCAGACTCATTTTGAAAGAAAGGAGTATGAAGAAGCGTTGCCCTATTTTGAATTTTATTACAATAACTCCGATAAAGTACGCAAAGAAGAATTGTATGAGCTGGCTTATACCTACTATCGTTTGGAAAGATGGAATAAGGCAATTGTCAATTTCCGGCAACTGAGCGATCTGAAAGATTCTTTAGGTCAGACTTCGATGTATTTATTAGGCGACTGCTATTTGAAAACGAACGATAAAAAAGGTGCGCGTAATGCATTCGGTTTTTGTGCCGATATGGATTTTAATCCGGCTCAGCAGGAAGCCGCCTCCTTTTTATTTGCCAAGCTGTCGGCAGAATTGGGTTATGAAGCTATTGCTACACATGGTCTCAGCGATTTTATCCGCAATTATCCGCAATCTTCATTTACGCATGAAGCCCGTCTGTTACTTACGGATTTGTTGAGTAAGAGCAGCAATTTTGCCGATGCCTTTGCCGTCATCAGTGAGCTGCCTGTGAAGGATAATGCCACCTGGGCTATTTACCAGAAAGTAGCGGTAGGCCGGGCCATGCAACTGATGCAAAACAAATCGCTTGCTGCTGCGGACAGTGTATTCAATCTTTCCCTGCAGCAACCGATTGATCCCGATTATGAAGCTATTGCTTATTTCTGGAAAAGTGAAATCGCTTACCGGGAAGGACGTTATCCGCAAACGGTTCAGTTTGCCCGCTCTTTCCTTTCCAAATCGCAGAAGGGCCAATACCGGATCGAACAAATCAGCCCGCAGGCTACCGTGCAGCATGCCTGGTTAAATATCGGTTATGCCGGTATGGAGCTGGAGGATTTTGAAGCAGCCCGCCGGGCATTTGCCCAGGCGCAAACCGGCAGCAATACTAACCGGGAAAGCGGCTTGCTTGCTGTCGAAGCATTATTAAGAGAGGCGGATGCCGCATTTATGATGAAAGATTTTGACCGTGCATTGCTATTGTACGACAAAAGCCTGTTGTCCACCGGCATGTCCAATCCTGATTATGCGGTTTTTCAAAAAGCCCTTATCCTCGGGTTGCAACATAAAAATGCCGATAAGATGGCTTTGTTGCGCCAGATTATCAGTCGTGATCCTGAATCTCCCGAAAAAGATAAAGCCGTTTATGAACTGGCGCTTTCTTATTTGGAATCCGGCAGAAATACCGAAGCCATATCTTTACTGCAGGAATTGTCGGAGGATGAAAATGCTGTAGAAAGCATGCGCAGCAAGGCTTTGTTGAAACAGGCCTACGCTTTCCAGGTATCAGGTAATAATGAGCAGGCATTAAAATTGTACAAGAATTTCCTGGTTCGCTACCCCGCTTCGGGAGAGCGTGCTGCTGCCATAGATGCCTTGCGTAACCTGTATATCAGCTTAGGGCGTCCTCAGGATTTTGCTGCATTTGTCCAGGCCAATCAGCTCCCCGATATCAATACTGCCGACATTGATCATACCTATTATGCCGCTGCAGAAAATGAATATGCCGCTAATAATTATGCCAAGGCTATTGAGTTGTTCACTAAATATCTCACCAGCTATCCGAATGGCTTGTCTGCATTAAAGGCAGCGTTTTATCTGGCGGAAAGTTATTCCCGGACCGGTGATGGCCGGAATGCGCTGAAATATTATGACCGGGTGCTGCAGGAAGGTTGGAGCGATTTTAGTGAAACTGCTGCAGAGCAGGCGGCCGGCATTGCAATGGGTCTGAATAATTATGAAGCTGCATCGGGCTATTATCAGCAGTTGCTGAACAATGCCATTGCTCCCGCGAATCTTCAAAAAGCCTACGAGGGTTTGATGATGGCAGCTTATCATCTGGAAAAATATGATGATGCTATCCGTTATGCAGATACGTTACTCCGTATTCCTAATACCGCTTATGAACGGGAAGCCGGGTTATATAAAGCAAATGCTTTTTATCAGCAACATAATTTTGAAAATGCCCTTCCGATTTATAAAGATATTGAGCAAAATAATGCCGATGCCATCAGTGCAGAAGCCCGTTACCGTATCGCTTCCATGTTGTTGAAACAAAACAAGCTGAAGGAAGCGGAAACATACGCCTCCTACGCTATGCAGGCAGGTACCGGCAACGATTACTGGGTAGTAAAAACTTACCTGCTTATGGCAGATATTCTTACTGCAGAGAAAGATTATTTTAATGCTAAGGCTACCCTTCAGAGCATTATCAAACACACCAAAGATGAAACACTGAAATCCGAAGCTGCTGCCAAACTGAAAGTAGTAAAGGAACGGGAAAAACAGGGATCAAAATTATCAGAGGAATAATACACACGATTTATTTATTTGAAATCATTTTTAGTATGCAATTAAGGCGCTATACCGGTTATTTGCTTTTATGGCTATGCTGCCCTTTATGGAGCATGGCGCAACAACGCAGTGATGCCGATACCATTATACCGGATCAGACCATTGAAATTATTCAGAACTATAAACCGGAAGTGGTTATTCCGGAAAAACCGGAATGGACACCGCGACTGAATGTAATTGATACGGCCAAACCGGTATTTACGTACGAGGTTCCACAGCAGGCGCTGAGCTATGCCTACCATTCCATCCCGATTCGTCCTTTGGCGATGGGGCGCGTTCCTATGGAGCTGCCCTTTGCGAATTATGTCAAATTGGGTTTGGGAAATTTAAGCTCCTTCCTGTTAGATGCGGGTCTGACCATAGCCCGGCCTGATGCGTATGAAGCGGCGCTGCATATACATCATCTTTCTCAAAAAGGAAATATCGCCTTTCAGCAGAGCTCCGGTACGGCAGTTCAAGCCGATGGTAAATATTATTTCTCCGGTCATGCAGCTACAGCAGCAATAACAGTGGCTCAGCGCTCGCTTAATTTTTACGGCTATGATCACGACAGTTTCGATTATGTAAAAAACGACGTCCGGCAAGGCTTTTTAAAAACAGAGGTTCGTGCGGGCATAAGAAATACCCGGGCTAACAAATGGCAGATTTGGTACCAGCCTGAAATCGGGTTGGGCACCTATGGTGATCGCTTAGGGGCGCGGGAACAGCATTTCGATTATGTGTTGCCTGTTCGGTGGCAAATAGATTCTTCTTTGAATTTCAACCTTGCATTAGCCGGTAATTTTACACAACTCAGTAACGATTCTTTTAGCAGCGGCAACCATGTGTTTCAGATTCGACCGGCATTGAGTTTTCATTTGCCGGTACTGCATCTGAATATTGGCGTAAACCCGACCTGGGGTCAGGATGGAAAAGCGTATTTCATGCCGGATATTTTCCTGAAACTGCGTAGAGCCAATGGCAAATTTACTTTTGTAGCCGGGTGGAAAGGGGAACTCATTCAAAATACTTTTGAACAACTCAGCACTAAAAATCCTTTCCTCTACAGTATTTATCCCTTAAAACAGACCCGCCACCAACAGGTGTTCGGTGGTTTTGAATCGGGCTTGGGTAAACATCTTAATGTGAATGCCACATTGAGCTGGCAGCAATGGAACAATATGGCATTGTTTGTCAATGACTACATGCAGCATGCCGATGGCAAGTATTATACTGTAGTTTATGATGACCGGGTGCAGGCCTTAGCGCTGGATGCCGGTTTGAACTACCAGGTTGCAGAGCGCCTCCGGTTGGGAGTTTCCGCTTCATGGATCAATTTTGTGCATTTGGAAAACCAGCAAAAAGCATGGATGGAGCCGGCGCTGAAAATGTCCGGTGAGTTGAATTGGCAGGTATTTCGACCTTTCCAACTTCGAATCCGTACCGCTTATTGGGATGGCATGTATGCCCGGACGGCATCAGGAGCGAAAGTGGCCATGCCGGCAGTGTTTGATTTAAGCGCAGAAGCGGAATGTCGTATTATTTCCCGTATATCCTTATTTTTACAGATCAATAATATAGCCGGATCAAAATATCAGCGCTGGTATCAGTATCCGGTTTACGGAACAAATGTGATTGGTGGTTTGAGGGTAAAGTTTTAGTATTGAATAATTATAACGGAAAACATTATGGATATAGCTAAATACATTGGATTATTCTTGTTGAAGAACGATTACTGTTATCTGCCCGGTATTGGAAATCTGGAGATCAAACGGAAACCCGCATCTTATGATCCGGCTGCCCAGCAGTTGCATTCGCCCGAATATGAGCTGCTATACACACAAACTATAGGCTCCATTGACGATCGTTTTGCCAATTTTATTGCTAATAATGAACGTATCAGTATTGCTCATGCGGCAAATGCCATTCGTGAATATACTGCGCAGGCAAAGCAATTGATCCGTAACGGGCATGATTTACCGATTCCGGGTATCGGTAAGTTTTCGGGTGACAGCTCCGGCAGCATCCGTTTCATTCCGGATGCTAATTTGCATATTGAGGGGAAAGCCATTCCCTTTTTCAAAACTTCTACCCGCGTTGAGGAGCAAAAGGAAAAACCTATTTCAGAGATTTATCAGAATACCTCATTCCGTGAGCCTCGTGCCGATGAGGAGATTGTATTAAAGCCCGCTCAGATCAACTGGGGTAAAATCGCTTTGCTGAGTTTTCTCGGCCTGATTATTATCTCCGGTGCATTTTTAATCTTCTGGTATTATAATAATAATCCCACTTTGGTAAAATTCCCGGAACAGCAGGATGAACCCGAACAGGTGATAGCCCCGCCGGTGAATGATGCAAACCTTCCTTCATCCGATACCCTGAGTACAACAAGCTCAACACCGACAGTAGCTACTACAGCTACGGCAGGCGCAAAGGTGATCATTAACGAATACAGCGATGCTGCCCGTGCCGACAAAAGATTGAAGCAGTTACAGTCCTATGGTAACGCCGTGGAACTCGTACAGCGTGATTCCAATTACTATATTGTTTTACCGGTTACCGGTATCGTAAATGATGAGGCAGCTTATCTCGACTCTCTGAAACGTATCTTTAATCCGAACGGAAGTGTTCGTTTCCTCAACCGGTAGGATAAATTGCTTATTGAGCCGGCGTGTTTAGTGCTAAGTCAAGAAGATATTGTCTGTATGTTCAAGACTTTGTTATATTGATTATCAGATTTTTATTGTTTTGCATTTTGCATTTTGACTTTTTACTTTTGACTTAACATTAGGTTGTATAAATAGTGCAGCAATGTCTGACCCACCGCTTTCAGGGTTTGCGCGTCAATGACGTGCATATTATCCTGGTGCGTATGCCAATGTGCGGGAAATGCTTTTTGTGAACCTGCCGGCAAATTGATAATGTCAATCGTTGGAATTTTAGCAATCTCATTCACCGGAATATGATCATCAATAATTTCCCCGCCGCTTTCATACACAAAATAACGACCGAAGCCTGCTGCTTCTGCGGCATTCCAAACCTGGGTGATCACCTGGTGTGCATATTTCTGAGAATTGCCTTCTACGGTAAACCGGGCATTGGTCGCGCCTACCATATCTAACAATATGCCTGCCTGTGCCGTATAGCCGGGAATGTGCGGGTTATGCGCCCAGTATTGGGTGCCTAATGCATAGGAATCATCGCCCCATTCTGTTTTTCCCCAGTCTTCTACATCTGTCAGTAAGATATCTACACCCAGGTTTTCCGGAAGCGGATGCTGACTGATGACCCTTGCTAATTCCAGTAAAACACCCACACCGCTGGCGCCGTCGTCTGCGCCGTCAATAGGCTGATCTTTCCTGGATACGTCCTGGTCAGCCCAGGGACGTGTGTCCCAGTGTGCCAATAGCAGAATTCTTTGAGTAGCATGAGGATTGATAACGCCGACCAGGTTGATGCACCGTAACGGCGTAACGCCATCGCCGGCTGTTACCGTGGTTTGCTGACGATAAACCGTATCACAGTTAGCTTTGAGATGCGCTTCCATCCATGCCGCACATTGTTCCTGGGCTTCGCTTCCCGGAATACGCGGACCGAAGTTCACCTGCCGGGAAATATAGGCATAGGCAGAATCGGCATTAAATACCGGCACATGGGAGGGAATGCTTTCGGTAGTGCTCGTTGAGGCAGTTGCAGGCGCTTCTGTTGTGGAACCTGAATTGCAGGCGGCAAACAACAACGAACCGGCGATACACAGTAGTGATTTTTTTAGAAAAATATGATACATTACGGCAAATTAAGAAACAGCTAAAATTATAACGGCGCAAATTAAGCAAAAGGAATCTAAGTAAGCATATCAGTAAAAATCAGGCATGGAAATCGCTTTTAACCCCCGCACGTGCGGGATGATATTATAATGCAGCCAGTCTAACGCACACTATTTTTTATTGCAATAAAAAATAAAAAAATACCGGACCTGAAATAGCCCGGTATTTTTGGAGATACGGATGAATTATCTTCCGCGATGAGTAGAGGACTGATTCACTTCCCTTGAAGACGATCCGGATCGTTGAGTAGAATGGTTACTTCCGGAACTTGCAGCTCTTTTTTCAACCTGCCGGGGTGCTTGTTGACTCGTTCTGTTTTCTGAAGGTTTGCTAACCTTTGACGGTGTATTTTGTCGTTGCGGTACCGGTTGCCTTGCAGGCATGGTTTGCCGTTGTGGCACTTGTTGCGGTTTAGCCGGCTCCGATCTTTGATTGCGTTGCGGCACGGTATTCCGGTTTTGTTCATTACTTTTTCTTACATCAGAATTTTGCCGTTGTATGGTCTCCTGCCGGGTGTTTTGCTGTATGTTGTTATTCCTTTGGTTGATCTGCTGATTTCCGTTACGTACAGGAGCTGAGCTGTTATTCCGTTGTGGGTTAGTGTTCCGGGTATTACCGGCATTTGCCGTACGGCTGATATCAACGGCGCTTTGCTGCAGTTTTTTTACATTGCGGGGAGCGGAATTCCGGCCTTTATCGCGGGAAATTTCCGGGCGATAAATACTGATCTGATTCCGGCTGACACCTGCTGCACCGGCACGGTTTCTGTTATTGACCTCTACTACATTTACGGGTCTCCTGGTTGCGGTTTCTACCTGTGAGCGACTCGGCCCGGTAACGTAAGTAGTCCTGGAGCGGTTGTCCACATAGGTGTTATTGATAATAGTAGTATTGTGAATAATTGTAGTGGTTCTCCGCGGCGCATAATAGGTATGGAAATTGCGGGAATAAATATGACCGCATGGGATGAAAGTCCACCAGGGATCCGGGGTGTAATAATTACTTCCGAAAGAAATGTTGATGCTGATACCGGGACCCATTGGCGCCCATCCGTAGTATCCGCCGCCCTGGCGCCAGGTTACCCAGGCCGGTCCCCATTCACTTCCCGGAATCCATACCCATCCAAACATGCCGCTCATAGCCCAGCGACCGTAATGAAATGGTGCCCAACCCCAGGCATAACCTGATACCCACATATTGCCATAAGGGGTCATCTGCCAGTAACCGTTAGAATAATAAGGGCGGAAATCCCGGCCTGCGCGCGGCGCCCAAACAAAACCATATTGCGGGTCGTTGTACCATTGTCCGTACGGAGCTAACTCATCATAAAAAACCTGGTAGTCGCCGTAATCGTCATAATAACCGTTGTTGTTATATCCATATTGTGCATGTGCCTGCGGAATACCGGCAATACATCCGGCCATGATAAAAAGTGCAACTACTGCTACCATTTTATGAATATTGATGCTGTGGTGTTTCATTGCTTAAAAGTTTTAGTTTTTTAAAAAAGTTTCGGCTCATAGACCAACGATGCCTTTTTACGTTTAAAATCGTTTCAAATTAGCAGGCAAGGGTTCTGTCATGATTAATATTACTTTTGTTTTATGAAGCATTGTTTTACCTTTTTGTTTTTTTATGGCAACCTGCTGTTCCTGCCGGCATTGTATGCCCAGGATGCGCCATTTATCCGTATGCAGATAGACAGCTTATGCAGTGAGCGTTTTCAGGGCAGGGGATACGTCAATGACGGTGTGAATAAAGCCGGTGATTATCTCGCAGAACAATTTGCAAAAGCAGGCCTGAAGCCTCTCGGAGCAGAAGGTTATTTTCAGTATTTCACTTTTTCCGTCAATACATTTCCCGGTGAAATGACACTGAAATACCGGCACAAACGTGCAAAGCCTGGAGTTGATTATCTTCTTGATGCTTATTCTCCCGGACAGCAGCATACCAAAAGAAAGACGAAAGTGTTGAGCTTAGATCATATTGCAACGGAAGCAGACTGGACTGCATTTGTACAGACATTAAACGACAGGAGCAGAGCTTATGTGTTGAACGGAGTGGACAGTATGCAAAAACGTTTATCCTGGCGGGCGCGCCAGGTGGCCGCATCGCTGCCGGAAGGGGTATTCATCTTCCCGAAAAAATCAAAACCTTTATGGTGGCCGGGTACTACTGTAAATCAAGCCTCCGTAGTCTATTGGTTTGATTCTTCCGTAACCATACGGGATAACCGCCGTTTTATGCTTCATGCCGAACAGCAGTTTATACCACAAATGACCTGTAAAAACGTGATAGGCATGGTGCCGGGTGAGCTATCTGACAGCTATATTGTTTTCACCGCTCATTACGATCATTTGGGAATGATGGGCAAAAAGACCATGTTTCCCGGTGCGAGCGATAACGCCAGCGGAACTGCCATGATCTTGTCTTTGGCACAATATTTTGCCCAGCATCCCTCAAAATATACCATTGTCTTTATGGCTTTTGCGGGTGAAGAAGCCGGGTTAATCGGCTCGGAATATTTTGCAAAAAATCCATTATTGGATTTAAAGGGCATTCGTTTTTTGATCAATATTGATATTATGGGAGATGCTGAAAATGGCATTGCCGTAATAAACGGTGTTCGTCACGAACAGGAATTTGAACTGCTGAACAGCCTGAATCCTCTGGTGTCGGTACAGGGAAATGATACGGTTTTTCAATTCAAAGAAATCCGGAAGGGCGAAGGCGCAGCCAACAGCGATCACTATCATTTCACTGAAGCCGGCGTACCCTCCTTCTTTATCTTTTCCATGGGTGGAAAAGGCTTTTATCATGATACCTGGGACAAACCGGAGACATTATCCTTAAAGAATATACTGGCAGTTCGACAGTTGGTAATTGATTTTGTAGAGAAAATATCGGAGGAAAATTAGCGCTCCACATCTGCATCCCAGCTGATGGCTTTTGTGGCGGCGCACATTTCGGCCATGAGTCCCGGGTCTTTTTCAAGAGCATTGCCCACAACAATAATCTGCGCACCTGCCCGGCAATTTTCATATACCTTTTCCGGAGTACGGATACCGCCGCCCACGATGAGCGGAATAGCAATATTGCCGCTTACCCGGTGAATCATGTCGGTAGTAATCGGATGTTGTGCTCCGCTGCCTGCGTCCATATAAATCACATGTTTGCCCTGAAGCTCGCCGGCCCACGCCGTACAAAGCGCCAGATCCGGTTTATTGGCAGGAATAGGGGCGGAATGGCTCATGTAAGAAACCGTAGTTGGAACACCTCCGTCAATAACCATGTAGCCGGTAGAGATAACCTCCAATCCGCTGGCTTTAATGGCCGGTGCGGAGATCACATGCTGGCCGATAAGCAGATCGGGATTGCGCCCGGAGATGAGGGAAAGATAAAGCAATGCATCGGCATGTGCGGACACCTGCGAAGGACTTCCGGGAAACAGCACAACCGGTACGGAAGATATGGATTTGAATTCCTGGATACAGCGATCTACATGGGCGGTAACCATAATACTGCCGCCCATAAATACAAAATCAACCGCGTATTGATTGCATCTTTCGGCTAAATACCGGATAGATTCCGGAGTAACGCTGTCCGGGTCAATTAACAAAGCAAATGCATGCTGATGATTTGCTTTCAGCGCATGAAACTGCTTATAGATTTTTCCCTCTTGCATGACCAGATTTTAAAACAATAATCACTACTGTTAAGTTAACTTTATTATTATTGATGAAAAACACCAACAACGGCGACTCAGCTTTATTTTTACGTCATTTTACTACTAACATAACACTACTTCCCTTCATGCTGTTTTTTCAGCGCATCCCGGATTTCCATCAGCAGGACATCAGTAGAGGAAGGGCCGGGAGGAGGGGGCGGTGGCGCTGCTTCCTCCTTTTTACGCAGCACATTCATGCCTTTCACCAATAAAAACACTACGAGCGCCAATAGCAGGAAGCTGATAGATACGGTAATGAAATTACCATAAGCAAATATAGCCGTATCAGGAATCTTGCGCGCTTCTGCCAAAGCCGTGCCGGGAGGCACGTTTCCTTTTATTACATAATACAGGTTGCTAAAGTCAGGCTGGCCGATTATAGCGGATACGATGGGCATGATCAGGTCATTCACAACACTGTCAATGATCTTGCCGAATGCACCGCCAATGATCACACCGACAGCAAGATCCATCACATTGCCTTTAACGGCAAACTCTTTAAATTCTTTTAGAAATCCCATAGCTTTTTATTTTATCCTACAAATATAGGTAAAGTGTCAAAAATAACTTTTCATAGTAATGAAAACAAAATAAGGCGTGTGATAATTGCTATGTGGAAACCGCGCTTTTGTACTGCTATGAATATTTTACAGTGACTTCTTAACAGGAAAAAAATCACCTGGTACGGTACAACGCATCAAACACTCAGTTCCGCTTTCAGGTATTGCCCGGTATGACTTCCCGGTACGGCAGCAATATCTTCCGGTGTACCACTGGCCACAACGGTACCGCCGCCGCTGCCACCTTCCGGCCCGATGTCAATGATATAATCCGCCACCTTGATGATGTCCAAATTGTGCTCAATGACCATTACGGTATTTCCGCGGTTCACTAATTTGTTTAAGACGTCTAACAGCAACTGAATATCCTTGAAATGCAGGCCTGTAGTAGGCTCATCTAAGATATAAATAGTTTTTCCCGTATCCTTTTTGGATAATTCCGTAGCTAATTTTACCCGTTGCGCTTCACCGCCGCTCAATGTGAGCGCACTTTGTCCCAGCGTGATATATCCAAGCCCCACATCATTCAGCGTTTTTATCTTACGGTGCAGGCCCGGCACATTGATAAAAAATTCCGCGGCTTCCTCCACTGTCATATTCAGCACATCGGAAATGGATTTTCCTTTGTAGCGTATTTCCAATGTTTCCCGGTTATATCTTCTTCCGTTGCATTTTTCGCAGGCCACATATACATCGGGCAGAAAATTCATCTCGATAACGCGCATACCGCCGCCCTGGCATACTTCGCATCGCCCGCCTTTTACATTGAAAGAAAAACGACCGGCATTATAGCCCCGGATTTTTGCTTCGGGCACCTGTGCAAATAAGTTGCGGATATCGGTGAAAAAGCCGCAATACGTAGCGGGATTGCTGCGCGGCGTACGACCGATAGGGCTTTGGTCAATCTCAATAACTTTATCAATATGCTCCAACCCTTCAATTTTTTTATAAGGCAGGGGCTGCAGCTTGGATTGCGGATAGCAATAAGCGGAAAGAACAGGGTAAAGCGTTTCATTGATCAGCGTACTCTTTCCGCTGCCGGATACGCCGGTGATGCAGGTAAACGTACCTAAAGGTATGCTGATGTTGACATTTTTAAGGTTGTTTCCGGTGGCACCTTTCAGTTTTAATGTTGCCCCGCTGCCGCTTCTGCGCTTTTCCGGAACGGCAATGTTTTTTTGATGGTTCAGATATTGCGCCGTAATGCTGTTGCTTTTCAGCACCTGTGCAGGGCTGCCGGCAGCTACGATGCGCCCGCCGTGAATACCGGCTGCCGGCCCGATATCAATCAGGTGATCCGCGGCCAGCATGATATCTTTATCATGTTCTACCACTAATATGGAATTACCGCCGTCTCTTAAATTTTGCAGCGCAGTAATTAACCGGTGGTTGTCCCGCTGATGCAGTCCTATGCTGGGCTCATCAAGAATGTAAGTGATGCCGGTCAGTTGAGAACCGATCTGTGTGGCTAAACGGATACGCTGGCTTTCTCCGCCGCTCAGTGTCCGGGTAGGACGGTTCAGGGAAAGATAATGCAGCCCTACTTCTAACAGAAAGCTTACCCGGTCCCGTATTTCCTTCAGAATATCTTTGGCAATGATCTGATGCTTTTTGCTCAGTTTTTTTTCTATATCCTGAAATGACTCGAATAATTGCTGCAGGGAATAGTTGCTGTATGCAGCTATATTTTTTCCTGCAACCCGGAAAGACAGGCTTTCTTTTTTCAGGCGACTGCCTTCACATTCGGGACAGGAGCCGAGAATCATAAACTGTTCTGCCCATTCGCGGATATGATCCGAAGTAGAAGCATGGAACCAGCGCAGCATCATATTCAGGATGCCTTCAAAATCCCCGCTATGATTTAAATAAACATAATCTTCCGTATTGTTTTCATCATAGGTGATGGCGCCGGTTTCGTTCCCGTACAGGAGCAGGTTCAACTGGTGCTCCGGGATTTCTTTTATCGGTTTGTTGAGCGGTATTTTATGTTTTTTGGCAAATGCTTCCGCCTGTTTCCAGCTCCCCGCTTCTCTTTTGACGCCCAATGGAGCAATACCTCCGGCTGTAATACTTTTGCTGAGATCAGGCAGTACGGCATCCATATTTATCAAATGTACCACTCCTAATCCTTTACAGTTTGGGCAGGCGCCGTAAGGCGAGTTAAAAGAAAAAGTATTCGGCGAAGGGTCTTCATAGGAAAGGCCGCTTTCCGCTTCCATGAGTTGTTTGCTGTAGGTATGCAGGCTGCCGGTTTCATGATCCTGTACCAATAAAATACCTTTCCCGGCTTTAAGTGCTCGTTGAAGACTTTCCCGGAGCCTTGCTGACGAAGCAGTATTCACTTCCAACCGATCTACCACCAGTTCAATATCGTGAATCTTATAGCGGTCCAGCTGCATTTTTTCTTTCAGATCAATAATCTTCCCGTCCACCCGCACTTTCAGGTAGCCCTGCCTGCGCAATTGCTCAAACAGCTCGCGGTAATGGCCTTTTCGGCCACGTACTATGGGCGCCAGCAGTACGATTTTCTTATGGTTCAGATGCTGAAAGATATGCGCGGAAATTTCTTCTTCTGAAAAACGTTGCATGACGTTGCCGGTAAGGTAACTGTGCGCAATGCCGATCCGGGCGAAAAGCAGGCGGAGAAAATCATACACTTCGGTAACCGTTCCTACGGTGGAGCGCGGATTGCGGTTGGTCGTTTTTTGTTCAATGGAAATTACCGGGGACAGTCCGGTAATCTTGTCCACATCGGGTCGTTCCAGGTCGCCCATAAATTGCCGGGCATAAGCGGAAAAGCTTTCCATATAACGCCGCTGTCCTTCGGCATAAATGGTGTCGAAAGCTAAGGACGATTTTCCGCTGCCGCTCAGGCCTGTGATGACCACTAATTTGTTTTTCGGAATCAGCGCGTCAATATTCTTGAGGTTATGCACCCTCGCGCCGCATATTTCAATATGTTCAGACACCTGGTAAATTTATTGGAACCGGATAATATATGCCTACAGAGCTAAAAGCATATCCGCAAAAGTAGGGAATCTGTTTTCGTTAATGTTGCTGCTTTCAAAATTTCCATGAAGAAGCGGTTGAGGTTCATCTCGGCATAAAAGGAATTCCTGGTGGACTGTTCAGCTATTTTAGGAAATGATGAGCGGTGAAGCTTTCTAAAAAAAACGGTGTATTGCACACAAAGCGAATAAACCCCGATAAAATTTACAACGAATATATAATGAAAATAATGTAGCATATGCTATGCCTGATTTGTGTTCGATGCGCACGCTTTCAATACACATTCCGCAGGCAGTATCCATGAGGCGGTATTTTATAAGATGTATCGCCATGGTGGGCGATTTTCTCCACCATCATTAGTTGTCACAGCGCTTGGGCTTGTCCTGTTACTGCTTGGTTGCGGTGGGTGATGACACCCACCATCATCAGAGGGCATCCGCCGCTACGGGCACTTTATTAAGTTTTTTCTATAAAAAATTTTGTTTTTTCAAATCCTTTTCTACTTTTACATCTTAGAACGCATAAAGCAATTGGTATTGTATAAATACAGCGCCATGATTACTTCCGCTGCCTCTTTATAATGCATACCTGATTATCAACCGGAATAAGGCTTTCGGCACCTGGCCACAGCATAACAGATAAAGATTCGACTTTTTTCGCTTTCGTTAAAGCGTTCTCTTGTTTTTTGCATACGCTGCGAACATATCGCTGTCCAATGAGCATACGCATCATCATATTACTGCTTTCCGCCGCCCTTGTCTGCATGTGCCGGGCAAGCGCTCCCGCACAGGTTGCTGCTGCGGAAGGAAGCGGGCAGGATCCGGAAGCAGCGCTCACAGCACATTACGGGGAGGAATATATCCAATCCAGGATACGTTCCACAGAGCAGTATCTAAAACGTTCCGGCCGCATCCGGCAGCGCCTGCTGCGGAAGCTGAGCCGGTTAGAGCATCGTGCCTGCCGCGACAGCATTCCTGCTCCGGGGGGTTCTTTCGATTCCCTTGCAAAGCTTTCCCGCGATAGCGCCGCCCTGGGCGCACTGCCGCTGAAGGGCAGCAAGCTTACGGACAGCTTAGAAAAGATTGCAGGCTTTGCCACCGCCCGTTCCGGCAGGCCGGGCTTAGGTACGGACCGGCTGAATGCGCTCCGGCGGCAGCTCAGCGTGGATCAGCAGCTCAATGAGCGGATCAGCGAGCGGCAAAAGACCCTGGCAGGAGCCGCCATGCCGGCGGGCTTCACGAAGATGCAGCGCAAAATAGCCCTTGCGCAGCAAAAGACCCGTTACTGGAAAACCCTATCCGAAGACCCGGATGAAGCGGAGGCCGAAGCCTGGGAATACCTGCAGGGCACGGAAGGTTTCGATACATATCTGCGGCAGGATGAAGCCGCGCCTTATGGCGGCTTAGGCAATAATGCCACTGCCGCCGACCTGGAGCGCTTAGGCTACCAGACCAAACGCCAGGTGAATGCCGGTCTGCAGCAGCAGTTCGGCAGCCAGGCCGGGCAGGCAGCGGGCGCTGTGGGTCAGCAGCTGCAGGAGTACCAACAGCAGCTCAGCAGCGCGCAGGAAAGCATTGCCAAGGTGAAAGAGCAGGCCGCCGCTGCAAAGCAGGCGCTGGGCCATGCACGGCAGGAGCTTCCAGGTATGGGCAGGCCGGCGGCAGGAGCAGGTAAAAACCCGCTTAACGGCACTCCCTTTTGGAAGCGCTGGAAGCTGAATTACGATTTTCAAAACACCCGTGCTACGGCCGACGGCCTGCGGCCGGCTATGCTGAACCTTAGTGCAGGAGCGCTGTTTCAGCATACGCCCAAATGGAGCTATGGTGTTGCCCTGTCCGGGAGCTTAGGCTTGGGCAGGGACTGGCAGCACCTGCACCTGAGCGGTGAAGGGCTTACGGTAAGGGTCTATGCCGACTGCGCGCTGTGGTACGGCTTCAGCCTACAGGCGGGCTACGAAAAGAGCCTGCGCCCCTCCGGCCGCCCTTATATTGCGGAATTAGAAAAATCGGGGGATGCCCGTGTGGTGGAGACGGCGCTGGGCGTACTACAGGATGCGGCCTACGCCGGCATTATGAAACGCTACCGCATCAATAAGCGCTGGAGCGGCACAATGCTGATCGGCTACAACCTGCTCTGGCAGCAAAGCGGCCTGCGGTCGCCATTTATTTTGAGAATGGGTTGGGAAAAATGAAACTGAATTTAAAATCAATTATTAATACCATATATATGGAAAAGAAGGCTTTATCTTTATTTATCTGTACATTATTATGTACCACAGGTAAAATATCCTCTGCGCAAATACAGCAGATTGATCCGATTGATGTTAACACATCAGCTACCTCTACGGATGCTAAACTAACACCTAATATTACCGGAATTAATTCTAGTATAGGTAATATATATAGCCCCAATCTTTATGATGGAAGTGTCAATATTACTATTCCTTTTTTTCAATACCCCACAGATGCAGGAAACCTTGGAGTGTCAATTTCTTACAATACTAAGGGAGTTAAGGTGGATGAAATGGCTCCGCCCGTTGGTTTACACTGGGATCTGAATGCCGGCGGTGGTATCTATCGTCAGATGAAGGGGATACCTGATGAACTGAACTCCGATCAGTCATCTATTATATCAGAACCAATACCTATATTTCTTCCAGAAGGTAAATGGGGCCAGGTGTGGGGCCAGCAGGGTAATAGTGGCAATCTTCCAACAACCTATCTTGATGAAGAATTTGATGATTTTATAGTTTCTGTCGGCAACCTTTCTTTTACCTTCAATATTGGAGTCGGGGGATTCGTGTTTACCCACCCGGACAGGAGAGTAAAAATAGATGTATTGGTGGGTGGAGTGCCGGTAACTCAAATTCCATATAGTGAAACCGATGAAACAGTAGATTTGAATTTCCACATAACCGATGAGCAAGGTAATCAATATTGGTTTGAGAATAGCACAGAAGAATACTGGGAATTTTATAATGGAAAAGACGGGGGATCTGGGCTTGACCCCGTTGCACGCCTAGGCTATATTTCCAGTTGGGTGATTTCAAAGATTACTTTAGCAAACGGACAGAGTATAAAATATAATTATAGTTGGATCACCCCCTGGGATGTCTTATATAAAAGCTATACAGCAATAGAAAGAAGCGGCTATGCCAATAACCTGCCGATTGTTGGTTCTGATGTTTACAGAGGTGACAGGATTCCCAATATATCATCAATAGAATATCCGGATAACCATTTCGTAAGTTTTACCTATGGAGGCGGGGAATATCCCTCGGGCCGGTGTGATAATAACAATTATATACTGAAAGAAGTAAAAGTATCATCTGGTCCGGATACGATTCACTATTGCCTTACTCATACTTATTCCATTGCAGATAAACCAGGCTACACCGGTAGCTCCGAAATTCCGGAGAGTACGAACTGCAACAATATATTCGGCAGTAATCTATCCGATTATGATAAAAGATACCTGCGACTTATACTAAAAAAAATTACGATTAAAGGTAAAGATGGAATTTACTCTGAGCCCTATTACAGTTTTGAGTATGATATGTCAACCCGGTTGCCCGCACGGATGAGCGGCAGTCAGGATTATTTCGGTTATTATAATGGGAAGCCTGTTCCCGGAGTAGACTGGCAGCTTACTATTCCCGAACATATGCCATTGTTAGGCAGTACTACCTCATACGGAGCTGATCGTAGTTGCGTTGCAGAAAAGGCAAAGGCTGGCTTGCTGAAAAAGGTTAACAATGCTTATGGAGGTTCTGTTCGGTTTGATTATGAAGGCCACTTGCTATTTTCTCCCATTTTTGTAGCTGTTGGATATACGCCCACTGCCCCCGGATTTTTAGGAATAGATGCAGATGATGGCGTACGGATTAAAAAAATTACACAGGAAGACAAATTTTATCCTGATAATTCCATGCAGACCTTATTTACTTATTCAGGGGGCCAACGATTCCTTACAGGTGGTTATTTTAATATTCCCAAATCTAAGAATACAAGTGGCAATTTTGATGGCTATTACTACACCGGAATATATCTCAGCCCGCACCAATTCGTCAATGGCTCCAATCACGGCTATTCTTGGGTAACATCAGAGACCAAGGATCAATCTGGAAATCTGCTGAGCAAGTCCATTACGCATTTCAGCAACCTGTCGGATGAAACAGCGACTAACGGATGCCGGTATCTCTTAGTCGGGGGGCATGACAGGCATTATTTTCAATGGCCTTTTGCCGACCGCCAATATCTCCGGGACTGGGAATTGGGCCTGCCTCTGGATATAACTGTTTATGATCAGAATAACCTTATTCTCTCTAAGGTGATTAATACTTATTCTTGGGGTATTGATACCGTCAGCACTATCAATAAGCTGGGGAATAAAAAAACATTGAAAGTAATTAACAAAGCCAATTTTTATAATTCTTCTAATAATGGTTATGACTGGATTGATAATTATACTCCGCTAGACTCCACCACCTATCGCCCTTATACCGGCTGGGCGGATCTTGTAAAGACGGAAACCCGGAAATATATTTCCGATAATGCGTATATACAGGATACTGTTACCTACCAATATGACGAGGAGCGTCACAACTTAGTATCCACTATCGCTACCAACAGCAAAGGGGAACAAACCATGCTGAAGCAGGTTTATAACTACGATGTCAGCGGGCCGGACGTGGCTGGCGGCATTCAGGTAGGTACGACCCTATATAATATGACCGCAGCGGGGCTGGAAAAGGTCGTATCGCTGGAACGCTGGAAGCTGCCGGCAACTCCTTCCTGGGTGCATTATAACGACAGGCTTATTGACGCCAGCATTACCCGGTATGACTATAATGACGGAAAAATCTTAACCAAGGGCCTCTATACGCTGACCGCGGGCAGCCCGCTGAGCTATACGGATTATACCGGGATGAGCATGGGCAGCCCAATCATCAACGCCTTCGGCAAAGTACGGGAGGCTTATAACGGTACCCAGCCGCCCGATTATTTTAAGGAGCTGAGCAAGGTTACTCTTTTTGACGCCACAGGCAATCCATTAGAAACAAAGCTGATGGGTATGGATCAGTATAAAGCGATGCTTTGGGATTCTACCACCGGCAATAAGATCGCCGAAGCCGTAAATGCACACAATAATGAGATAGGCTATACCGGCTTTGAAGCATACGACACGGAATACCCTTATGCGGAGAGCGGCACGGTAAGATCCGGTAATATGGTGTTTAACCCCGAGTCCATCACCAATGCGGGAATCATTCGCTCAGCCTATAAGCTTAATCCTGCTATCCCCTTATGGTGCAAGCTTTATTTTGATGTGGCTACCGGCGGTAAGGAATATACGGTTACGTTCTGGTGTAAGGACGGCGTTCCGGTATTTTCAGGGAATAACGGCACTAATGTGAATGTCTCTCAGCTCTACTCGGTGGGTGACTGGAAGTTCTACCAGGGACGTTTTACTCCCATATCAGGTGAGCGCATGTCCTTTTCCACATCGGCCCAGGTATATGTGGATGAAGTGCGCATTTTTCCTTCAGATGCGCAGATGCAGACCTGGGTCTATGAGCCTTTGTTCGGCATATCCGCCGTTTCCGATGTGCGGGGCCGCATCACGTATTATGAGTATGACAAGCTGGGGCGGCTGCGGATAGTTCGCAACCAGGAAGGTAAAATACTTTCAGAGTCCTTATATAAAGTTTACGAATAAATAATTCCTTTAACTAAGAAAATACGATATCATGCTATCCATATTCCCTCGCAGAGCGCTTTTCATTTCCTTTGCAATTCAGGGCCTGGTTGCAGGCGCTTCCTATGCTCAAAATGTGCCGACAACGGCTTCATCACCTTCCGGTACCATTACCAATTCGCAGCCGGTGCCTCCAATGTATAACGATGCATATGGTTCTGACCTGGATAAGAATTTAATATACCGGTTTACCCCTATGTTCCCCTATACCGATTTTGACCAGGTCATGAATGCGGCCCAGGATGGTAAAGCCCTTTCGACTACCATCTTTACCGATGGGTTCAACCGACCCTTTCAGACCATTAAATCCAATTATTCAGTGGTTAACGGTCAGGTTAAAGACCTGGTGCTGATCAGCGATAACCGGGTGCAGCGGAACTCCCGGAGCTTCCTGCCCTATACGGTCAACACCACCGGCATGGGCTACAGCAATCCGCTTCCGTTTGCCTACGAGGATCAGAAGAACTATTATGCCGGAAAATACCCTACTGAGGGTTATACTTCCTACAGCATGACGAAATATCTTTCCGATGCGAACATGCGCTTTACAATAAATTATGCCCCGGGCAAAGGCAATGTAGGCCAGTTTAGAGGCACGACGGTCAGGAAGATCACTAATGATGGCCAGGAAGTGCGTACCTGGGAGCTGGACGGCTCAGGTTTGCCGGTAAGCACGGGCTGGTATGGCGCAAAGCAGCTTTTCGCAGAAATTGTGACTGTTAGGGCCCATACAACATTCGATGCTATTCCCACCTCCCGTACTTATACCGATAAGGATGGCCGCACCGTGATGAAGCAGGTGGCCGAATCCGGTACGGGCATACAGAACTATACCTGGCTGACCACCTATTACGTCTATGACGAGATGGGGCGCCCGCGCTATACCCTGCCGCCCAAAGCCGTGGAGGCCATAGCGCAGAACGGCTGGACGGTAACCACCGCTGTGCTGGATGGTCTCTGCTTCCAGTATCGTTATGACGACCGCGGCCGCTTAGCACAACAACGTAAGCCCGGTGAGGACGACTTTACCGACATCGTCTATGACCGCAAGGAAAGAATAGTGATGCGCCGCAGTGCCTTAGAAAAAGCGCAGGGTGCCTGGGAGGTCAGCTATTACGATAAGTTAGGACGGGTGATCGGCACATCGCTTTATACCAGCAGTGCGGATCGTGCTACCCTGCAAAATGTTATAGATAACCTGAACCCGGCGAATCCGACCGTGCTCTCCTGGTATTTCGGTGGCAGACCTGGTGAAGGTACAGTACCTGAAGCAGGCGTTGTTTCCGGCAATACCATCATGAGCTACAGCTATTATGATGATTATAAGGTTGCCGATCCGGCCGGGGAGATTTATACCGCGGCTACACAGGAACTGTATTTCGGGGTCAATGTTTTTGATAATATGGCCGGCGCCGAAATCCCTTCGCTCAGCCGGCGTACGCTGGGTCTGCCTGTGGCCTCCAAAGTGCGGCTGCTGCCCGCCCCCGGAGCAGATGCCTCGAAGGTGGGCGACTGGCGCAGCTCCTACACCTGGTACGATGACAAAGGCCGGGTGATCTACACCCTTAGCAATGATGAGTTTGAGAACGAGGAGATCCATAAAAGCATCACCGGTACCCAGTACGATTTTGCCAACCGCATGCTGATCAGCAAGCATCGCCTGGTTAACGTACATGATGCCGTCAGCGGGAGCAATGCCCACGTTGAGCTGACTAAAAACGAATACGAAGCCTATACCGGCCGGCTCAGCAAGGTGAGCCACCGGGTGAATAGCGGAGCCTGGAAGGTTTTAGCTACCTATAAATACGATGACCTGGGTCGCCTTTCCTCCGAGTCGCTGGGCGGCGGCGGCGAGGTGCGTGACTATGCCTATAATATCCGCGGGCAGCTTAGGGCTATCAATGAAAACTATGCATATTGGGGCAGCTTTATGTATGATGGGCTCAGCCGCAGCTTTGGCGAGGTGCTTTGCTATGATTACGGCTTCAGCCAGCCCCGCTACGATGGCAGGATCAGCGGCATGTTCTGGCACGGCCCCGGCTCCAAAGGGCATGCCTACGGCTACGATTACGACTTAGCCGGCCGGCTCAAAAGCGCCGACTACCGCACCCGCTTCACTTCTTCCGTTCCGGTAGGCTCCTGGAATAAAACCGATTTAGACTATACCGTCAGCAACCTGACCTACGACAAAAACGGCAACATCCGTACCATGGATCAGCGTGGCATGGGCATGGTGAACGGCGCAGTGCAGCCCGTGGGCATGGATCAGCTGCATTATACTTATGCAGCAGATGGCAACCGTCTGATGGAGGTAAAGGACGATGTGGAGGAAGATTATTCCATTGGTGATTTCATTGATGGCAACACCACCGGCGATGACTATGCTTATGATGCCGCCGGCAACCTTACTATGGATAAGAACAAAGGCATAGAGCAGGTTACCTATACCTGGTTCAACAAGCCGCAGACTATAGTCTTTGCCAACGGCACCAAGATATGCTACAGCTACGATGCGGGGGGTAACAAATTGCAGGAGCTTATTTCCACGGAAGAGACGACTAAAACAACGGATTATATCGCTAACTTTGTTTACCGGAACGATACGCTGCAGTACATGCTCACGGGCCAGGGTCGTACCACCATCAGCCCTGCGGACAACAGCAGCAACGAGGAATTTTTTGTAAAGGATCATTTGGGTAATATCCGCAGCATCATAGATGTGAAGGAATACGTGATACAGCAGTACTTAGCCAGCTATGAGCTGGCGAGCGCGAACTTAGAGACCCTGCTCTTTGACAAAGTAGCGGAGATACGGGAGGACAAGCCCGGCGGCACGGAAGGCGATAAGGCGGGCCGGCTCAATGCGGGGGACACCGCCCGGATTACCGGCACTTCCCTGCTGCTGAAAGTGATGGCAGGCGACCAGGTGGAGCTGCAGGCCTTCAACTATTATGAAGGCTACGACAGCGCAACAGACCGGCCCTTAAGTCCCGGCGCCCTGCTGCAGAGCCTCGTGACCACGCTCACGGGTGGAGCGGGCGGCTTAGACGAGGGCGAAAGCCATGACCCGGATATCGTGCCTAAGCTGTTTTCGGTAGCCAATTACGCCGGTTTTAACAATCTTCTCCAGGGGATCACGGACAGCAGCCGACCCCTTGCCTACCTGAACTATGTGCTTTTTGACAGGCGGATGAAGTTAGTGAGCGAAGGCAGCGGCAGCTTCCAGGTGAACGGTGACGGGCAATGGGGCGTGATTGGAACGAACGGCACGGCTATAGCCATACCGGAGAACGGGTACTTTGGTGTTTTTATCGTGAACGGCAGCAAGAAGGATGTCTGGTTCGATCAGTTAGTAGTGGAGGTAAGACGGGGGCAGCTCAAGGAGGAGAACCATTACTATCCCCATGGCTTGCCGATGGGTCATATCGGCAGCGTGGCGGCAGGCGAAACGGAAAACCGGCGTAAGTACCAAAGCAACGAGTACATCACGGATGCGGGCCTGAACTGGATGGATTTTAACTTCCGGCAGTATGACCCGCAGCTGGGAAGGTTTAATTCCGTTGATCCATTGGCAGGCAGCACGGATATGGTAAGCCCTTATGCGGCTATGGGCAATGCACCGGAAAGCCTGACGGACCCGACTGGATTGAGAGCCGGCCCTCCACTTAAAATCACTAAGCCGGGTGTTGGATATGGTCTGATTGATAATAGTATGGATAAAGGCTATGCCTTTATGCTGCAGATGAACGCTGATTTGGTACGTATGGGTATGGATCCGATTGGTGACTTTGGCGGCGGTTCTGGTGGCGGTGGCGGTGGTGGAGGCGGCTCTTTTAGTATTAGTATGAGTGCCGGTGGCCTGTGGTGGGAGAATATACAAAGCCTCTCTACAGCCGGAATGATTTATAAAGCTATGAGCCGGCCGGGCTATACAGCATATTTCAACAACGGGCACTTTTCCGGATATAGCCAAAACCGTACCCGGTATAGTATTACGGCAGGTACTACTCCTCAGGCGCTACAGAGTGCTGGCTATAGGATAGACCAGTCCGATGGTGTAAGTATAATGGCGCACAGGTATATTCAACCGGGTGATATTACGACTCTGCAACGGGAGGATTTAATGACCATTATGGCCTCTCTTGTTCTGGAAGATGGGTCAGAAGGGATTTTCAATAATGAAAAGTGGATGGCAACGGATATAATGGGGGCATTTAGTGCAGGTACACTCATACCATCTGGTGCGTTAGGATTTGTTGAAAATACGGGTACGGGGAGATTTTTAGCCAATGGTTACCGAGTCACATCCAAAGCGGAAATGGCTGCCGCAATGAAACTCGCAAAGCCGTTAACGAAAGGAATCGCGGTTATGAATTTTGCCGCTACAGCTATAGCTGTTACAGATGACTTTTCGCATGGACGATATAAGAGCGCAAGTGCAAGAGCTGCTGTTTGGGGGATAGCAGGAGTTGCATCGTTTATTCCTGTAGTTGGATGGGGGGTATCCATAAGTATCGGTATAGCAGATGCTATATGGGGTGAGGATTTTTATAATTATGTAGAAAAAAATTGGTAAAAATGATTTATAATTATTTGTTTTATAAGGGGTATCAGTTAGCCAAGAAGTCAAAGAATTGGGAAGATACACCAATGTTATTTGCAATTATGGTAATAAGTTGGTGTATTATCTTAAATCTGGGAACAATTTTATTTTTGATAGACGGGTTAAATAAAAGGAATTTAGAACTTGGTGGTGTAGTTTCTTTATTAAATGGTTATCGTTATCTTTTTAGTGGCATACTTCTGTTGCTAATATGGCTATATTATGCCTATAAAGGTAGGTGGAAGAGGATAGTTGCTAAATACGAAACCAAAGAAAAAGGCAAGAGAAATAATATCCATCCTGTAATAGTTGTTATAGCTGCTTATCTTGTTAGTTTTTTATTGGGAATGTTTGCTGCAATGTATAAAAACGGAGATGGTATATTTGGCTAATAATTATTGTAGCTAAAAAAACAAGCGGCTTTAGTTCGCAGTTGCAAATGATATTAGTGATAAACATTACAAAAGTGCTTCTGCGAGAATTGCAGTTTATGGAATTGCAACAGGAGCAGCGTTTATTCCTGTAATTGGTTGAGGGGTATTTATAGGTATTGGCGTTGCAGACGCTATATGGGGTGATGATTTTTATAATTATGTAGAAAAAAATTGGTAAAAACATGTATAATTATCTATTTTATAAGAGCTATCAATTAGCAAAACGTTCAAAAAACTTTGAAGACGCCCCAGTGCTGGGTGGTATTTGGGCAGTTATCCCATGTTTTATGTTTAATATATTTACATTAATGTTTTTAATTGATGCGTTTTTCCAATCAGACCTGTCTCATAGTATAGGTATATTAAAATATTATAAGTATATTCTTGCAGTGGTATTGGTACTTTCCTTGCTTTTTTATTATAGACATAAAAATCGTTGGAAAAAAATAATATCAAAGTACGAAACCAAAGAAGCTCAAGGTCGCATAAAAATACATCCAATAATAGTATTGGTAATTGCCTATGTTTTAAGTTCTGCAATGCTTATGCTTTCTGGAATGTACAAAAATGGTGATTTGTTTTAAAAATGATTTGTGATTTTTTGTTTTAAAATTTTCGAAGAAAAGCCCCACTAATGAGATATATGGACAGGGAACTTTTATACCGGGAACAGCAGCAGCCTTTGTTACAGAAACGAAAGCAGGCAGATGGGCGAGTATGGGCGGATTAAAAAGTATTCTACTGCTCCCTATAGCATACAGAAATCACTTACCAGTTTGTCGTAGTGTCAGTTCCCAGCTCGCCGTAGTGTTCAAGCGGTGTTGGATGTAGTCTCTGACTCATATCTTTGCTTTCATTAAAACAGGAGCTAATGGCAGCAATCTGATCTCTGACTAAGCACATCAATCAGATGATGCTGTAACGTAGGAAAGCCTGCCTTTAGTTTTCTTTTCCAAAGCCACAATAGTACTTAAGCATATCTGCATTTGTCCGGATAATGCTGTATAAAACCATGAGAAAAGGCTGCTGAAAAGAATCCTTTATTTTTTCACCACAAAATTCATTGTATTA
>Ga0206106_100286_pt1 | contig 59937 bp, 52 predicted proteins | sample 1B1ome_FD_148677 | JGI IMG/M metagenome (GOLD analysis project Ga0206106, IMG submission 148677) | Enriched microbial communities from leaf-cutter ant dump, University of Wisconsin, Madison, United States - 1B110A | ecosystem: Environmental > Terrestrial > Nest > Insects nest > Nest dump | place... | reverse complement strand
TGCCCGAATCTTTTATGAAAGATAGTATTCATGTGATTTTTAGCGGAAAGGTAAAATATATTAAAGATTATGTAACAAAAGATGGTAGAACTATAGGAGACAACGATGCTTTACCTGTAGAGTTAACGGATATACGTGTTTATTGAGAATTTTTATATGAAGGCAGAGTCCCACAAGTGGCTAATGTTTACCCACGAATTCAGAATGTGCCGTAGGCACTATAGCCTGGTAGAAAATCGAATGGTGACCCTACCCCCAATGCCCCGTTAGGGGCTACCTTTTTGTGGCAAAATAATTTGGGGGGCGTACCTACGGCACGCTTGGGGGACATTATCCACCTATTTATGCTACCAAACGGTTCTCCCTGCGGGAGATATTCTCTTCGTGGGTAAACATTAGACATAAGTGGAGACTCTGCTTGGGCGTGCGTCTCCTCCTTGGCTAAAGTTTACCGGGAATCCAACTTTTTTGAAGATAAAGCAGTCCTTGTAATAAAGGCTTTATCTGCCTTTTGCCCATTATAATTTATTCTTATGAGAACTGTACTATTATTTCTGGCCCTTATCGGCCTGGCCGGTTGTGAGGAGAGTGTAGAACAAACGGACAGGATGGATGCGGTTACATTTTTTACCGGAGACCCTGCTGTGGATGGCTGCGGGTGGTTATTGATAACAGAGCAGGACACACTTTCCCCGGTTAACCTGGATTCTGAGTTTCATGAGGACAGTTTAAAAGTAAGAATCAGGTATAAAAAACTGTCAGACAGTGTGTTTTGTGCCTGGAGAAAAACAGGGTATAAATCGGTTGAATTGACAGATATCGTCCGGAATTAATTGCTGAAATAAATCAGGTCAAAAAAGTTTAAAAATAGTTTGGAGGATATGCTTCCTGTATATAATTTTGCAGCACCAAAATAAGGAACGCCTCCTTAGCTCAGCTGGTAGAGCAACTGATTTGTAATCAGTAGGTCATTGGTTCGATCCCGATAGGGGGCTCAGAGAACTCTCAGAAATGAGAGTTTTTTTGTTTTATGGCCAAATAAAATCGTATGAAATACAAATTCCTGAACGATTACAGCGAAGGATGCCATCCGCTGATCCTGGAAAGCCTGGTAAAATTCAATCTTTCGCAGCAGGCGGGGTACGGAAATGACGACCTGTCGGTGAGGGCGGTTTCCAAAATCAAAGCGGCCTGTGAAAATGAAGCGGCGGATGTACACCTGGTGGCCGGCGGCACGCTGGCGAACCTGCTGGTGATCGGTGCGCTGCTGAAGCCGTATGAGTCGGTGATCTCGGCAGAAAGCGGCCATATCAATACCCATGAAGCCGGGGCCATTGAGGCCACCGGGCACAAGATAGAGTATGTAAAAACCAGCAACGGGAAACTGACCGTATCAGACATCACCCGGCTGCTGATGAAATTTCCGAAATACCATACCGTAAAGCCACGCCTGGTGTATATTTCCAATACCACCGAGCTGGGTACCGTATATACGAAAGAAGAGCTGGAAGATATTTACCGGTACTGCTCCAAAAACGATCTCCTTGTGTTTATAGACGGCGCCCGGCTGCCTATGGCCGTAGCCGCAGGAAATGCCAGCCTGGCGGAAATCAGCCGTCTGTGTGATGTGTTTTATATTGGCGGCACCAAATGCGGCGCTCTCCTGGGGGAGGCTGTGGTGATCACTAACCCGGCGCTGCAAACCGATTTCAAATATAATGTGAAGCAAAGAGGCGCCCTGCTGGCCAAAGGAAGGGTGCTGGGAGCCCAGTTTGACGCGCTTTTTACCGATGACCTTATCTTTCAGCTGGCCCGGCATGCCAATGCCATGGCAGCTAAGATGGCGGCTGCTTTCCGGGAGCTGGGCTATCACTTTCTCTGCCCTCCGGAAAGCAACCAGGTTTTCCCTGTTTTGAAGTTCAGCCAGATCAAAAAACTGGCACAGAAATACGATTTTTTTGAATGGGAGGAGCTGGATCACGAACATGCGGCCCTGCGGCTGGTGACCTCCTGGGCTACACCTGAAGAAGCGGTAGACCGCTTCCTGAAAGACCTGAAAGCGGTGACGAAGGCCGTACGCCCGCTTAACTCCTCAGGTGATACGCTTTAGGTTGTACAAAGGCCCGGATGCCCAGATGGGATAAGGTGGCACCGAGGCCACTGTTTTTCCGTCCCGACCAGGGCAGGCCGGCACTCACCCGGTCACAGCAGTTCCAGTATACCGTACCCGTATTCAGCCGGGCAAACAGGCGGGCTGCCCGCTCATAATCTTTGGAATAAACAGCGGCCGTGAGCCCGTAGGGGGTGTCCTGCATGCGTTCCAGGGCTTCCTCATCGGAGCAGACCTTCTGAATTCCTATGACGGGACCGAATGACTCCTCGGTCATCAGCTTCATGGTGTGATCAGCATCGGCAATGACCGTGGGTTCGAAAAAGTAGCCTTTCCCTTCCGGAGCTTTCCCGCCGGCCAGCAGCTTACCGCCTTTGGCCAGCGCATCACTCACCTGATCGGCCAGGAAGGCCAGCTGCTCTTTGCGGCTGAGCGGGCCGATTTCGGTTTCTTCGGCAGCAGGGTCTCCGGTTTTCATATTTTTTGCAGCAGCCGAAAAGAACCCGGTAAAAGATTCGTAGATCTTTTCATGTACGTAGATACGTTCTACGGCGCAGCAGCTTTGCCCGTTATTATACATGGCACCTTCCAGCGCAGCTTCTGCCACCTGTTTTATATCTTCCACGTCGTCAGCTACGTAGAGCGGGTCTTTTCCGCCCAGCTCCAGCTGCACCGGTACCAGCCTGGAGGCCGTTTGGGAAGCAATATAGCGGCCGGTTTTAAAGCTTCCCGTAAAGAAATAACCGCCTAAAGGCAGATCCAGGAGAGCCTGTCCGGCTTCAGCCCGGCCGGTGACCATCACAAATACGTCTTCGGGGACACCGCTTTTATACAGTAAGCGCTGAATATGCCCGCCGGTGAGCGTGGCGTATTCCGAAGGTTTGTACAGCACGCCGTTACCGCCGATAAGCGCCGGGATGAAAACATTCACCCCTACCAGGTAAGGATAATTCCAGGCAGAGATATTGCCAATTACACCCAGGGGCTCATACACGATCTTCTCGCGTGTGGCACCCTCTTCGGTGATCCACTCGTCGGCCAGCCATTTTTCGCTGTTTTCAATAAAAAAGCGGATCCGGCTCTGCGCCCCGGCCAGCTCGTTCAGTGCCTGCCGGAGGGGTTTTCCCATCTCCTGTGTAAGGGTAAGGGCCAGGACATTTTTTTCTTCTTCCAGCCCTTCACAGAAGCGGGAAATACAGGCAATACGTTCTTTTAACGGCACTAGAGCCCATTTTTCCTGCCCGTTCTTTACGGTATGGTATTTGGCGGTAACAGAAGACCCGGTGTCTTCCTGTAATTCAGTGATGACGGATTCGTCAAAAGGATTAATGATCTGCATATTTATTCATAAGGATAAGCAGGCTTCAAAAAAGGCCTGCCGTATATTTTTAACAAAAGGACTTTGCTGGTCGGTCATCCGCTCGGGATGCCACTGCACCAGCGAAAGAAAGGAAGAGCCCGGCTCGCGTCTTTCCAGGGCTTCCACCACACCGTCTTCCGATACGGCGGAGGCAATGAGCCCGCGGCCTACCTTGCCTACGCTCTGGTGATGATTGCTGTTGATCATCCCTTCTTTTTCTCTTACGGTCTCAAAGAGGGCAGAGCCGGGATCCACTTTGACGGTATGGTAACGGTCGGTATCGTCAGGGAGCTTGCTGTGGTTAAATTTACCCCAGGTGGGTACATCCGGGATGAGCGTGCCGCCATAAAATACATTGGTGATCTGGAGGCCGCGGCAAATACCTAAAACGGGTAATTTGAGTCGTTGGGAGTATTCCAGTACTTTCCACTCCAGCTCATCCCTTTCTTCGTTCACATCATCGTCATAGCAGTACTGCAGCCATTCCGGCCGGTTGTAAAAACGGGGGTGAACGTCTTCGCCGCCGGTCAGCACGATGCCCTGGCATTGATCTATCCGGGAAAAGCTGTCGTCTTCCCAGCTTAAGCGCAGTGTTTTAACCGAAGGATGGTAATCCAGAATCCAATCATTGTAGAAGTCAAATTTGTTACAATTCGTTACGCCGATGGTCAGTGATTTCATATACTACAAAGCTTTTAAATACAGGTTTTTAAAATCTTCCCGGGTGACGGGCTTAGGATTGTTGGGGTGGGCAAAGTCGGCCAGGGCCAGATCGGCCAAGGTTTCAATATGCTCTTCCTTCACCCCGATGTCCCGCAGCCGGGCGGGAATGTGTATTCTGCTGTTCAGATTCGTTAAATCCTGAACTACGCCTTCTCCCGATTCATTTTCCAGCTCCAGGTGGCGCGCAATAGTCCGGAACTTGTCTTCAAAGCCGGCAATATTGAATTCCATCCCGTAAGGCAGGTTGACGGCATTGGCCAGGCCGTGGTGGGTGTCTAAAAGCGACGACAGCGGATGAGCCAGGGAGTGCACCACGCCCAGCCCTTTCTGGAACGCAATGGCCCCCATCATGGAGCCCAGCAGCATCCGGGAGCGGGACTCCAGGTCAGGGCGCAGCGTGGCCGTTTCAATGGCCCCGTGAATCAGCTTCATGCCTTCCAGGGCGATGCCATCACACATGGGGTGATAGTTTTTAGCGAGGTAGGCCTCCAGGTTATGGGTCAGGGCATCCATACCGGTAGCCGCGGTAATGGCCGGCGGAATGTCCATGGTGAGCAACGGGTCAGCAAATACGATCCGTGCCATCAGCTTCGGTGAAAACAGGATCTTTTTCTGATGGGTTTCGTCGTCGGCAATAATGGCGCTGCGGCCTACCTCCGAGCCGGTTCCCGAAGTGGTGGGCACCGTTACAAAATGAGGTACATCGTTGGTAACATAAACGTCGCCGCCGATGAGGTCATCGTACTTGAAGAGATCTTCGCGGTGGTAAATACGCAGCACAATGGCCCGGGCCACGTCCAGACCGGCACCGCCGCCGATACCTACCACGCTGTCGCGACCGGTCTGATCCCATACTTCCGTACCTTTGTATACATCTGATTTTACAGGATTTTTGTGGATATCCGAAAACACTTCCGTGCTGATGCCGTTTTTCTGCAGGTCGGCGGTGATCTCCTTAAAGAAAGGCAGCTGCGCCACCACCGGATCCGTCACCAGCAGGGGCGCTTTGAGCCCGTGTGATTTTAAATAGGCGGGTAATTCTTTCACCGCGCCGGCCCCAAACCGGATGGTAGTGGGGAAATTGTATTGATATATTGAATTAAAATTCATGTTAAAGAATTAAATGATTTCCAGGTATCGTTTCAGCTCCCAGTCGGTAACCACTTTGCTGAACTGCCGCCATTCCCACTCCCGGGTAGACGTAAAATGTTCCACGAATTTTTCGCCGAAGAGCTCTTTTGCTACGGCAGAATTTTTCATGGCCTGCGTGGCTTCCCACAGGTTAGCCGGCAGCAGGCCGTTTTTCTTGTCGGCATAGCCGTTTCCTACCGTGGCCGGGGTGTTCAGCCTCATTTTTTGCTCTATGCCGTAAAATCCGGCGGCCAGGCAGGCGGCTATGGCCAGGTAAGGGTTGGAGTCGGAACCCACCACACGGGTTTCCAGGCGGGTGCTTTTTTTGCTGCCGGGAAGCGCCCTCAGCGCGGTGGTGCGGTTATCTGTCGCCCAGGTGAGGGTAGTAGGCGCCCAGGCCCCTTCTACCAGCCGTTTATAGCTGTTAATGGTAGGGGCAAACATGGGGAGGATGTACGGAAGGCAGTACAGCTGACCCGCCATATAGCTTTCCATCAGCTCACTCATTTTGTGAGGAGTGCCGTCATCGTAGAAAAGGTTGGTTTCTTTATCGGCTGTCCATAAGCTCTGGTGCACATGGCCGCTGCAGCCCGGCAGTGACTCATGGAATTTAGCCATAAAGGTGGGCAGTACGCCGTGGCGGTGCCCGATTTCCTTGACTCCTGACTTAAAGAGTACGGCCCGGTCCGCGGCTTCCACGGCTTCTGAATAGGTGATGGCGGCTTCATAAACGCCCGGGCCGGTTTCGGTATGAAGACCTTCCAGTGGTACCCCGAACTCCGTCAGCAGGTCAAACAGGTCGTGGAAAAAGGCACTGTTCTGCGAGGCCCGCAATACAGAATACCCGAACATGCCGCGGGTAAGGGGCCGGGTACGGTTAAAGCCTTCGGTATGAAGCTCCGGCGCATTGTCTTCCAGGTTAAACCATTCAAATTCCTGGGAACAGAAAGGAATATAGCCGGCCTGCTCAATGCGGGCGGTAATTCTTTTCAGCAAAGTCCGCGGGCATACATCCGAGCAGTTGGGGTCAGCGCTGAAATCGGCCAGGAAGAAAGGGAGATGGTCTTCCCAGGGCACTTCGCGGCGGGTCTGAAGGTCAATAACGGCGTTGGCATCCGGGTAGCCGGTATGCCAGCCGGTGACACTGGCGTTATCATACGATACATCGCCGGAGTCCCACCCGAATACCACATCGCAGAAGCCGAAGCCGCCCTTTACAATAGAGGAAAATTTCTCAAAGCTGACCACTTTCCCGCGGAGTATGCCGTCGATATCCGTTACGGCCAGCTTAACTTTTGTGGTGTTGCCGTCGCTTAATTTTTCAAGGAGCCGGGTTAATTCATTATTCATATGGAACGGGGTTTAACAAAGAAATGAAACCAGGTGTAACCGGCTATGAGCAGGAGGAAGAATACGAGGGCCACGCCAGGGTTATAAATGACCATGGCGATCAGGGCCACCAGGGCAATGACTAGTGAAATGATAGGAAAGTACGGGTAAAAAGGTACTTTAAAAGGCCGGGGCATTTCAGGGTTTCTCTTCCGGAGGATAATGACGGTAATGGAAGAAAAAATATACAAAGTAATGGCACCAAAACAGGCAATGGTGATGATATCACCCGTTTTGCCGGTCAGGAGGGCTATAATGCCGATGACCATATTAATGACCAGGGCGTTGGCAGGCGTTTTAAACCGGGGATGTACTTTTCCGAAAAGGGGCGGGATATAGCGCACCCGGCCGAACTCAAAGGTGGCTCTGCCGGCCGCCAGGATGATGCCGTGAAAGGAGGCTACCAGTCCCAGGAGCCCCACGCTGATCAGCAAATGATACAGAAAGGCGTTGTCGCCGGTGATCACCGACAGGGCCAGGGGAAGCGGAGAATCAGACGGCTCAGCCCCCGGGTAAGGGTAAACGATGGTCTCCCAGCCCCCGATGCCCACGGCAGAAACAAAGGTCAGAATGCACAGTACGATCAGCGTAAGCAGCGCCGAGCCGAAACCGATCAGCACGCTGCGCTGGGGATTGATGGCTTCTTCGGCCACGTTGGCCACGCCTTCAATGGCCAGGAAAAACCAGATGGCGAAAGGGATGGCGGCCCAGGCACCTGCCCATCCGTTAGGCAGGGCATTCCGGTGCAGGTTTTCCATTTCAAAATGGGGCAAGGTCACCCCGGCAAATATCAGGAGCTCTGCCACTGCCAGGATGGTAATCACCAGCTCAAACGTAGCGGCGGCCTTCACCCCGTAAATATTCAGCCCCGTAAAAATCAGGTAGGCGGTGATGGAAATGGCCATGACCGGGATACCCGGGAAAAACAGGTGGAAGTAAGCGCCGATCGCCGCAGCAATGGCGGGAGGTGCAAATACAAATTCAATGATCTGGGCCAGCCCGGCAAGAAAACCCGCGTCTTTGCCCAGGGCTTTGGTGGCATAATCAAATACCCCTCCGGCTTTGGGGATGGCACAGGCCAGCTCCGTGTAGGAAAAGGTAAAAGTAATATACATAATGATGATGAGGAGGGTGGCGGCAGCCAGGCCGTACGTGCCGCCGGCTTCCAGGCCCAGGTTCCAGCCGAAATACATTCCGGAGATGACGTATCCTACCCCCAGGCCCCACAGCATCAGCGGACTGAGGGTTCTCGGTAAGTGGTTTTCAGTAAGGTTGGGTTTTGACATATTCTGAGTTTTCCGGATAAATATAAGAAAAGTTGAACTTCACTGATGCAGGAAACAAAAAAATATACGCATCTTTACCTTCAGAGAAAGGCCTTCTCCGCTAAGGCCTGCGTGCAAAAACAATGAACATGTATACAGCAGATAAAATCAGGAAATTTACGGAACAGGTGTTCAAATCCATAGGTTGCCCGGCAAAAGACGCCCGCCTGGCCGCCGATATCCTTGTCAGCGCCGATCTGAACGGCGTAGATTCCCACGGGGTGGCCCGGCTGGCGGGTTATGTACGTCTTTACGATCACGGGCGGCTGAATCCGCAGCCGGATATTAAAATTATTCATGAAACGCCTTCTACGGCCACAGTAGACGGTGACCGGGGCCTCGGGCTGGTAGTGGCACCTTATGCCATGAAGCTGGCGATGAAAAAAGCCAAAAAAGCCGGATCCGGCTGGGTTTCGGTTCAGAATTCCAACCATTTCGGGATAGCCGGCTATCATGCCTCCCTGGCCCTGGAGCAGGAGATGATCGGCTGGGCCATGACCAACGCCGCTCCGCTGGTGGTGCCCACGTTTTCGAGAGAAAAATTATTAGGAACCAATCCCATTGCCGTGGCCATACCTGCCGGTGAACAGCCGGCCTTCCTGGCCGATTTTGCTACTACAGCCGTGGCTTACGGTAAGATGGAGATCCTGCAAAGGAAAGGTGAAAAGGCACCCATAGGATGGGTACAGGATGAGACCGGAAATCCTACCGATAATGCCAATGCCGTGAAAGAAGGTGGCGGGCTGCTGCCACTGGGCGGCGACCGGGAGCACGGCAGCCATAAAGGTTACGGACTGGGAGCGGTGGTAGATATTTTTTCCGGAGTGCTCTCGGGGGCCAATTTCGGCCCGTGGGTGCCGCCATTTGCCACAGCCGGCTTTCATGGTATAGCCGCTGAGCAGGTAGGGAAGGGCACGGGGCACTTCCTGGGCGCTATGCGTATCGACGGCTTCCGGCCGAAAGAAGAGTTTAAAACACATATGGATAAATGGATTACCCGCTTCCGTTCGGCAAAAGCCGTAGACGGGGAGAGCGTGCAAATTCCCGGCGACCAGGAACGTAATTCCCGCGCCGAACGCCTGCTCCACGGCATTCCGCTGAATAAGAAGGTGGTGGAGAGTTTGATGGAGCTGGGGGAAAGATTTGGGATAAGTGAAAAACTAAAAACTAAAAACTAAAAACTTAAATTTCTCTCTCCGCAGATACCAGCCAGGGCGAAGTCAGCCGTACCCGCACCTGTTCCCGGCTATCCAGGCGGAGGTAAATGACCATACGGCCGCGGAATACCCGGTGTTTGTTATCGGTATAGTCGGTCATATCCTGGTTGTTCCCGGCTTCCATACCCAGCAGGGTGGCAGGGCCGGCGATATCCACGGTGATCTCGTCGTCAGACAGCGTCACGGGTATTCCTTTTTCGTCTTTTACCTGTACGGTGATCTGAGCCAGCTCACCGGATTTCTCCACTGACACCATATCTATTTTATACGGCCTGCCGGAAGAGATAATGGCCTGCCGGGCACTTTCTTTACCGTTTTTATCATAAGCCACCACTTCCAGCTTGCCGGCCTCGTACGGGATATCCCAGAAGATAATCCCGGTGTTATCATCATAGGGTTTCTCTTCGCCCGCTACCTTACCGTTCAGCTCCAGGCGGGCTTTGGCACCGTTGGTATAGGTGACCACCCGGATCAGCTGACCGTCCCGGTAATTCCACACCGGCCAGGCGTCAATGGAAGGTACTTTTTCTTCATAGTTGCGGCGGTTGCTGTTTTCTAACTGCGACCACACGTCATTGTCCTGGCTGTGTCCGTCTTTACCCGGGGTAGGGTAGGTGCCCAGGTAAGCCATGGGCCGGTCTGACCACAGCGACTGCCGGTAGTAGCCCCGCGGCTTGATAAACCCCGCAAAGTCGATCATGCCGGAATAAAAGCCTCTTGAAGGCCAGCGACCGGATTCGCCCAGGTAGTCTATCCCCGTCCAAAGAAATTGTCCGAATATAAATTCCTGATCACGAACGGCCTTCCAGGCGTTCAGGTCATGGCGGTTCTCACTGCCATAGATCACTCTTTTGGGGTATTTGGCATGATCTTCGGCGTATTTGCTCTCGGTATAGTTGTACCCGGCAATATCCAGGGCTGCAGGGTATTCGGTTTCGTTAGACATGGCCACCCCTGCCAGCCCTGCCGTTACCGGCCGGGAGGGGTCGTGCTTCCGCACCACGGCCGCCAGCCGTTTCGCAATGCCGCCCAGGCGCATAGCATCCGGAGCCTCTTTTTTATAACCTCCGAAAATGGGCTGGGTAAAGCCCGTACCGCTGCCTCCGTCCAGTACGGGGTGAGAGTACGGGTCGTTCGGGTAATCTACTTCATTCCCTATGCTCCAGGCAAAGATGGAAAGGTGGTTCCGGTCGCGCAGGACCATATCGGCCAGGTCTTTTTCTCCCCATTCTTCAAAAAAGTCAAAGGCTCCCTGGAACCCGGGTGTTCCCACGTTCCAGCCTTCCAGCCATTTGCGTTTGGGATATTCCCATTCATCATAGGCTTCGTTCATGACCAGCAGGCCCAGCTCATCACATAGGGCATACAGGTCGGGCGCCTGGGGATTGTGACTGGTACGCACTGCATTCACGCCTATCTCTTTCAGGGTGAGCAGTCGCTTTTTCCATACTTCACGCGGTACGGCTGCGCCCAGCACACCGGCATCATGGTGGATACATACCCCTTTCATTTTCATAAGCTGACCGTTCAGGGCAAAGCCCTTATCCGGGTCAAAAGTAAAGCTCCGGAACCCGGTGGTAGTGACAGTCTGATCCAGTACCTTGTTTTTTCCTTTTACGATGGTTTTCAGGGTGTAAAGATAGGGGTCAGCAAGGCTCCAGAGCCGGGGATTATTCAGCGCCAGCGCGGTTTTTACGGTAGCCTGTTTTCCTGCCTCTGTTTTAATTTCCGAAGTTTTAACGGCTACTACCTTGCCTGTATGATCCAGTAATTCAGTGATGACCTGTAATGCTGCAGGGGTTGGAGATTCATTGTCCACACTTACTTCCACGTGTAAAGTACCCCGGGAGCCTTTGATTTCCGGGTAGGCAAATACCCCCCATTGCGCTATATGTACGGGGCCGGAGTAAACGGCGTACACATCGCGGTAGATTCCCGAACCGGTATACCAGCGGGAGTCGGCGCTTTGACTGTGATCTACCCGCACCGCTACCTGGTTCTCTTGTCCGTACTTTATATAAGGGGTGGCATCGTAGGCAAAAGAAATGTAACCGTTAGGCCGCTTGCCCAGCGACTGCCCGTTAACAAACACCTCACTGCGGTTATACACCCCTTCAAAATACAGGTAAATCTTTTTCCCGGAGGCCTCAGCAGGGACGTTCCATTTTTTACGATACCAGCCTATGCCGCCCGGAAGGTAGCCGGTGGCGCTGGCCAGGGTAGGGCTGTGCTGTCCCCGCACACTCCAGTCGTGGGGAAGCTGAACCGTTCGCCAGCGGGAATCATTCAGTTCCGGCGCCTGCCCGTCTTTCAGGTCGCCCGGGTGAAATTTCCAGCCGGTGTTTATTTTAACGGCCTCACCAAAAGACAGCTGACAGAAGGCCGAATGGGAAAGGAGTAACAGGAATAATAATCGCAGGTTCATATTTTTATTTACAGGTCATTCATCAAAATTATAAAAAAGTTTCTAATATGTGTTTATGTGACACAAGTTATTTTGCCCTGTAATATGCCCCTCTTTTTATTGTTTCTCCATCCAGATTCTATTAAGCCATAGTTCTTTATTCCCGCTTACACGAAATTCTACCTTATGTTTGCCGGGGTCTTTAACCGTAATTTCACCGATATTCCGGTCGGTAAATTCATCGGTATAATTTTTTTCATTGGGCTCCACCACTACTTTGCCATCAGGGTTGAGAGTCCCTTTTAAAAGGAAATCGCCCACTTTTATTTCTATAGACAGGGAAGAGGCGCCGGGGTTATGAGCCGATACATCTATTTTGTAGATTCCTTCTTCCGGAAGATATACTACCCACTGCAGGGGTTCTGCCGAAGTAATGATACGTTCGGGGCGGGTGCCGTCGTATTTTTTGATGGTAAAATTCTTTTTATTCAGGAGGTTGGAGCTGTTCAGTGAAAATCCTCCGAAGGTAGATTCTGCGGCTATATTCTGATCCAGTGAAATCTCGTTCAGCTCCATTTTAATGATGGAATTATACCCGTCGGCAGGCCTTTTAGGTAACTTAATGTGAATTAACGGGCCGTACTGCTCAAAATTTAAAGCCTGGATCCGGCCGTTCTCCTGCAGCAGCTGTACACTTTTAGGGGTGCTGCTGAGGCCTGAAACCCGTAAAATCTGATCCAGCGGCCAGTTAAAAACATGCAGGTATACCTTTTTACCTGATTTCGTCATTTTTCCCCAGTCGTGCTGGTTAGGCCTGAGCCCTACTCCGGTATTGTTATAAACGGCCTGCCCGTAATGACCCAGCCATTTGCCCAGGTCTTCCAGGCGGGATACACTTTCCCACGACAGGGAGCCGTCGGCGCGCGGACCGATATTCAGGGTATAGCCCCCGTTCAGGCTTATATTGCCGATGAGCGATTTGAACAGCTGGGCAGAAGACTTCCATTCTTTTTCCTGCCCGTTATAGCCCCAGGAGTGCGCAATGGTGCCGGGCGTTTCCCAGGGGTGAGCAATGTATTCAGAGCCGAAAACATTATCGCCCAGGGTCTGAAAATCCACGAATTTTGATTCAGCAGGCAAGCCCAGGCGGGAGTTGATCAGGCAATCAGGCTGTAATTCACGAATCAGGCTGGCGGCCTGTTCCAACTGCTCTTTTTTGAAAATGCTTTTTTCATACGGGATCCACATATCAAACCACATAATGGCAATATCGCCGTAGTTGGTCAGCAATTCCCGCAATTGCGGAATCGCTTTTTCCTGCCAGTATTGATTGAATTGCTCATCGGTCACCCGTCCCTTCAGTTCCTGGTTATGGTCCCAGGCATAAGGATGCTCCCAGTCTATCCAGTGAGAATAGTAGAAACCCAGCTTCATGTCATGCTTTTTGCAGGCTTCAGCCAGTTCTTTGATCACGTCGCGTCCGGAGCCGGATAAGTTGGGCAGGGAATAAGAGCCGATTCTGGTATCCCAAAGAGCCACCCCGTCATGATGCTTAGAGGTCATGATGATGTATTTCATGCCTGATTTTTTAGCCAGCAGCACCCACTCTTCAGGATTTATATTTTTCCAGTCAAAGCGTTTAGCCAGCTGCCCATATTCTTCTTTTGATATGCGGTTCCTGTAACGTATCCATTCGGCGTAGTTATTGCGGTAACGGAGGTTTTCTCCTTTCCACATACCTTCTGCAGCAGAGTACAGGCCCCAATGGATAAACATACCAAACCGGGCTTCTTCAAACCAGGAGGTTCCGGATTGGGCACAGGTAGTGAAAGTGATGAAACATAGAATAAATACTTTTCTCATACGGATTCTGTTTTAGTTGACCAAAGATAACAGAATCAGGGGGTATTAAAAACAGGATACGGCAGGGTAAGCGTGGCTTTTTTTATTTGGGTTTTATCCCGAAATTTGCCGGAAAACCGCTGAAGAATGGACGGAAAAACAAGAGCAAATATAAAACCGGGAATGCTGGTAAACATCATTCTGAAAAAAGATCAGCGAACCGGCGAGCTGACAGAAGGAGTAGTGAAGAACATACTGACCTCGGCGCCTTATCACCACCGTGGCATTAAGGTAAGGCTGGAAGACGGGCAGATTGGCCGGGTGGCGGAGATTTTACCTGATGAGGATTTCTGATTTACTCCCGGCAACTGCAGGGAATAGGTTCGGTAGAAATTACAATATTATCAAAATATCTTTCCTGGTCTTTTACCGACCCGTTATTCCAGTAATTTTCAAAGAAAACGGCATTGATTCCGTAGCTGTCGGGGCGCGTATTCCATTCCTTATGCCAGTTCAGGTTGTAGCTCCCTGCCTGCAGCTCATCATCAATCCAGAATTCAAATATACCGTCTGATTTGCCCGGAGTGTTTAGCTTTACACGGGCCACTATACAATACCATTTCCCTGAATTCTCCGTACTGAAAATATCTTTTTTACTTTTTTTATAGCCCAGCCAGCGAAGCCGCGGGAAATCATTGTACCGGCGGGTCACCAGTTCCGATTGATCATTGATCCCGGTAGCCGGGTCCATCACCAGGTAATCTTCGTTAGGTGACCCTCCCGACCAGATATGGGCAATCATGGATTGCTGCCAGTTTTTCCCGGCAATCACGGTTGCTCTCGACAGCTTATCGCCACCGCCGCCCTGCCAGCCCTTTTCATGCCTGACGTCTATTCTCCAGTAAATTTCATCAAAACCCCGGTCTGCTCCGGCCGCATGCTGCATATAAGGGTCGGGAGAGCGCCCGATGGCCTTGTGCAGCTTTCCGGCTTCCACTTCGCCTTTTTGCCACCTGACTACCATTCCCGCGCTGCCGTTTCTTCCTGAACCTTCTTTGCGTATGAAATCTCCTTCATCATTATCGTAAGCAAAATACCTTTCGTTCAGCTCACCATCAGATTCAAAGTCGTCACAGAAAAGAGTGCCCGGCAGAGCATTCTCACAGCGGAAGCAGTGCTCTTCCGTGAAATACAAGAAGGGAAGAAGCAGGAGTGCCGGTAATGTTTTCAGTATCAGCGCATACATATTTTACGGATTTTTGTAAGAAAAGAGCCGGGTAATTGATGGTTTGAAATTAGGTTTTTTACAAAAAGTGTACAAACTTTAGCACCATCAAACTTACAATTATGAAAAAATACATTACTCTTACCTTACTTTTTGCCTGTTTCACAGGGTATTCACAAACTACTGAACCTGTAAAAGAAACCATTACCCGTTTCTTTGATGCCATGCGGGCCTCTGATTCTTCCGGTGTTAAAAGTACGCTGGCATCGGGAGCCATTTTTCAAAGCATCACGCGCGAAAACCAGGTGCGTACCGAAGACATCAGGGGCTTTATGGCCTCTATTGCCAAGGCTCCTAAAGGAAGCCTGGATGAACGTATCTCTTTTACTTCCGTTCATATCGACGGAAACCTGGCAGCAGTATGGACTCCGTATGAATTTTATTATAACGGACAATTTTCCCATTGCGGTGTAAACAGCTTCCAGCTCCACAAGGAAGACGGGGGCTGGAAGATCCGGTATATTATTGATACAAGACGGAAGGAGAGCTGTAATTAATCTTTCCTTATTTCAATGCCTCTGTTACCGGATTCCCTATGCTTCCGTTAGGAGGCAGGATATGCAGCAGGGCAGAAAGCGTAGGGGCTATGTCGGCAATGGAGGTTCGCCTGAGGGTTTCTCCCTGCTTTATGCCCCAGCCAAACAGTGCAAACGGTACATGAGTGTCGCCGTTATAGGGAGTGCCGTGAGTAGTTCCGCGGGCGCCTGAGGATACCCAACCCGGACTCGAGACCAATTGGATATCGCCACTCCGTTTTATATGAACCAGGTTTTTGTACATCTCCAGTTGGTAGGAGGTCAATTGGTCATCGTTCAGCTTCTTGAGGTTAAGAACATTGGCGATGGAAGGTTCAGAGATCAGCGCTTCCTTAATGACCGCATGTACCTGTTCTTGTGAGATACCTTTTGCTTTCAATAGGGGGTGGTCCAGGTAAAACTGACCACCGGAGGTGGCAAGAATATATTCTCCTTCACCAAATGCCTCATTCAGTGCTTTTTTTGCATTGTCTCTGATTTTAGATCCTGGAACCAGTCCGGAAGGTAATTTACGTGATTCCCAGAATCCGGCCACATCAACGATACCATGGTCGGCAGAGAGGAAAACGGTATAGTTATCTTTTCCTGCCCAACTGTCCAGGAAGGAAAACATTTCAGAAAAATCACGGTCGAGACGAAGGTAAGTGTCCTGGATTTCAATAGAGTTAGGACCGTACATGTGTCCTACGGCATCCGTCGAAGAGAAGCTCACTGCCAGGAAATCGGTGAAGGGGCCTTTGCCCAGGTTTTCGTTTTGAACGGTAGCTATGGCCAGGTCTTTGAGCAGGGTATTGCCCCAGGGAGAGGTAGTTACCGACCCGTGGAGGTTTCCCGCGGTTCCGGCCAGGGAATGTGGGAAGGTAGAGGTGGTTTCTCCGGTAAAGAGGCCTTCCCAGGGTTGATCATCCGGGGTGCTTTGGGTGTACTGATCCGTGGGCAACAGGAGGTTCCACCCCTCACGGGCGTATTGGGCCGGCAGTTTTTTATCGTTAAACGCTTTCATCCACCCGGGCAGGTCTTCGAGGTAGTAAGTACTGGTCACAAAGTTACCCGAGCGGGAGTCGAACCAGTAGGCTGCATCTGCGGTATGACCACCCGGAAGAATGGCTCCCCGGTCTTTGATGGAAATACCAATAGATTTAGATCGGAAGTTAGTGGCCAGTTTGAGCTGATCGGCCAGGGTGCTGACCAGCAGATTTTTCGGCGATCGTTTACCGGTTGACTCTGTAGCGCTACCCACTGTTTTTACGCTATTGTCTTCCACACAGTTCACACTACGCCCTTCTGCACGGTCGTACCAGTCGTTCCCGATCACCCCGTGAATAGCCGGTGCTGAGCCGGTATATACCGAGGCATGTCCGGCACCGGTGACGGTCAGGGCGTAGTGGTAATGGTGGTTCCGGGCGAGAAACCCTTCATTGAGGAAGCGTTTCAGTCCCCCTTCTCCATATTGATCATAAAAACGATAAAAATAATCATAACGCATCTGGTCTACAATAATGCCCACCACCAGTTTGGGCCGGGGCACCTCACGGGTGGAGGCGGCAGCGGGTTTTGGTGTTTGGGCATAGAGGCCTGTGGTTAAGCAGAGACCGGCAATAAGTTGAATAAAGTACTTCATTCATGAATAGTTTATACCAGGCAAATCTAAGAAATTTGGGGGATAATCTGTTGTTTTGTCAGGGTATACTTGTTGGAGGGCCTGGGCATTCCTTCTGTCACTTTATTTACTGATCAAAGCAAGGCGGTTCAGAATCTCCAGCATACCGGCCTGGTTAACAAGGTTTACGGCTTGTCCTTTTCGGACAAACAGCCCGTCGGGCCGTTGATTATTTTTCAGTTCGTTATCCACGCAGCCTTTAAAGGCATCGATATAAGACGGGTTGCTGTCATACCGCAGCAAATGCTGGAGGGCTCTTAATAAGACGGCATTAAACCATAAGTCATCCCGGAACAGCGGCCCTGAAAGAAAATATGCACGAGCCGCCATGGCTGACAGCTTTGCATGGTGAAGATATGTCTCATCTGATGTAATATCATATAGGTACAGGGCTGACTGCATCATGGTACCTGTGTTGTATGAAAATTTCCGACGGTCAATTTTACCGGATGGATAAGTAATATTATCCCAATATAGTCCTTCCGTATCGCGTAAATGCTGATTAACCCAGTTGTACAGTGAAATGCCCGTATCCAGGAAAGATTTTTCACCGGTAGCTTTATACAGCTGCAGCGATAAAATAATACCCGGCCCGTTAGAGCAGGTATTTTTCGTAGGTTTTCCCTCTTCCCAGTATAGTCCGCCGCCGCCTACTGTGTCACTCGCCATCATCATAAAATCATAGATGCTCCTGCTGATGGAGAGGTATTCCGGCCGGGGTTCTGTAAACCAGGCATCCATCAGCGCTATGCCAATCCACTGGTTATCATCATAAAAGCGGTCTCCTCCCCCTAAAGGTGGAGGATAAGACGCATAGCCCGGATGTGGGGGGCGGTCATCATAGTATTTTTTTATAACCGCGAGGGTTTTATCTACCTGGCCGGTGGCATTGCCCAGAGCCTCTTCTTCCCTGTCGGCCTGGATAAGAGCGCATAAAGGCCACAGATAAGAAACCGGTTTTTCATCCGGTTTCTTCTCCGCATTTTCCCTGTAATAGCCCTGCTCCGGAATGTAAAACTGCAGATTGATGGCATTCCGCAGCTTTTTTGCGGCAGTGCCGTAGGTATCCTGCGCACCTGCCGTCAAAAACAAAAAACTGCCGAGGAAGGTTAAAGTGACGTGACGCACCAACATCTTTATTTATTTTTGGTGATTCTCTTAAAATACACTTATCCGTGCGGGCAGGAGAATGTCAGACATTTGTGATCCTACATGCTCCTGCTGAAAACCTACCTCCCGCTCGTATTCACATGCCCTTCCCATTCCGGCGGATCCACACCGATCAGGTGTTTTACAAAGAAATCTCTTCTCCGGTGCTCTCCGTAATCACCGCCCAGGGAGTGGCCCATGCCCGGCACAAACAGCAGGTCTACGTATTTATTGGCCTTGATGATGGCATTTACCAGCTGGAAAGTGGAAGCAGGATCCACGTTATCATCCATTTCCCCCAGGATCAGCAGGAGCTTTCCCTGCAGCTTGTGGGCGTGGGTTACATTGGAAGATTCTTCGTACTGCCTGCCGATAGGGTAGCCCATCCACTGCTCATTCCACCAAATCTTATCCATGCGGTTATCATGGCAGCCGGAGGAAGAAACCGCTACTTTATAGAAATCAGGATGGTGCAGCAGGGCCCCGGCAGAGCTTTGTCCGCCAGCCGAGTTACCAAAGATACCTACCCGGCTGATATCCATGTAAGGGTATCGGGTGGCCGCGGCTTTGATCCATTTGATCCTGTCCGGGAAACCGCTGTCTTTCAGGTTCTGCCAGCAAACATCATGGAAAGCCTTGGAGCGGTTAGAGGTACCCATGCCGTCTATCTGCACCACAATAAAGCCCAGTTCAGCCAGTTGGTGGAGGTCTCCCCGGGAGTCGATCCCGAAATTCTTCGGTACAAATGAGTCATGCGGACCAGCATAAATGTATTCTATTACCGGGTATTTTTTCTTGGGATCAAAATGAGAGGGCCGGATGATCATTCCCCAGATATCGGTGCTGTCGTCACGGGCCGTACTCACAAATACCTCCGGCATTACCCAGCCGGTTTTCAGAAGGTCTTTGATATCGGCCTTTTCCAGCTTCATAACGGTAGAGCCGTCTCTGGTTTCCCGCAAAACCGTTTCCGCTGCCTGGTCTATCCGTGACCAGGTATCAATGAAATACTTGTAATCGTGCGAGAATACCACCCGGTGATTGCCGTTTTCGCCGGTAAGGCGTGTTAATCCTGTTCCGTCAAAATTGATACTATAGACATGAATGAAATACGGATCCTGGCCTGTTTCCCGGCCGCTCCCTTCAAAAATAATCTTACGGTTAGGCTCATCTACATGCACCACCCGCCGTACCACCCAGGTACCTTTGGTAATCTGGTTTTTAACCTTACCCGTGCGTACGTCGTACAGGTAGAGATGGTTCCAGCCGTCGCGCTCCGACATCCAGATCATTTCTTCCGTGCCTTCCGCATAATGCCGGAAACGCTTCCCGCTGTAATGGATAAAGGTCTTACTGCTTTCTTTGATTACTTCCCGTGTATCGCCGGTAGCGGCATCTATTTTCAAAACATTGTATACCTGGTGGCCGCGCTGATTATATTCTATCACAAAGCTCCCGCCGTTTTTATGCCATACAGGAGCAGAAAGGCTGTATTGATTCGGAATCAGGTTGGGGTCTACTGCTTTGGCCGTACCCTTTTCCGCGTCAAAAACCACCGGGTATTTCTGGTTAAGGGCATCGCCCGGTTTCAGGTAATCACGCGTGTGAAGCTTGGGCTGAAGCTGATCAGCAGGTGAAGATTCAATGAGGGTGAGCGTCCGTTTCTGTCCCGGCCGGATACGGCTGGTGACAAAATGCTTTGAATCGGGCGACCAGTAGATCCAGGCGGAGTAGTACTCGCCCGGCGAGCCGTCAAAGCTCAGCTGGCGTTCACTTTTGGCGTCATCCGCCCGGCTCACATAAACATTGGAGTTTTTGATATAGGCTTTCCATTTTTTATCGGGTGAGGTGGCCGGATTTCCCTCGCTTTCGTCTCTCAGGCTCCCCCAGTATCCCCAGGGGCGGGGCGGAGTCACTTCTCCCAGCGATCTCAGCTCTCCTGATTTTAAGTCGTATTCCCAGTTTTTACCATAAGCTGTAAAAGTGAACCGGTCTTCGGTCATCCTGGAATTGGAAAGGCGGTTCAGATCGCTCTTTTGCCCTGTTTCTGTGGTCAGTAATTCTGCCAGCTTTTCACTGTCAAAAGCCTTTTGTTTTTGTTTGGTTTCCGCATTTACCCGGTAATACACGGGCCCTTTCGGCGTTTGTACTTCGTACCAGAATGTATATGTTTTGTCTATCCAGTTGACATTAACGGGTTCATAATACACTTTGTTCCGGGTATTTTCTTTGATATAATCGGCCCGTTCATAATCTGCACGGGTGCCCTGGGCAAATACGGAAAGTGAGGTTAAACACAGGAGGAAAAAAATATTCTTCATGAGCAGGTTAATCTTTATAGTACGAAATTTACATAACTCTTCCCGGTTTCTGATCAGCTAAGGCAAAATATGCATAAAAGTGGGCAAGAAATGAGATGACAGGATCAGAACAGAATTGCTTTTCCGGGGTTATTAATTATATTTGATTATTTCATTAGGTGTCATTACCCGCTAAAGTTATATTGCATTTTATTTTGTAAACAGCCTTATGAAAAAAGTAATTCTGGTTCTTATAAGTTTTATGCTCCATATGAATATTGCCGCCCAGGAAACTATTTTACTGTATCCCGGTGGTACGCCCGGTCTGAAAGCCGGAGCCGTAGCGGAAAAGGCCCCTAAAGAAGGCGGCGTTACCCGTATCTCTGGCGTTACCCAACCCGCCATCACTATTTACCGGCCTGAGCATAAGACCACCGATGCGGCCGTGGTGATCTGTCCGGGAGGAGGCTACTCTATCCTGGCCTATGACCATGAAGGTACCGAGCTGGCAGAGTGGTTTAATGCCCGAGGCATGACGGCAGTGGTGCTGAAATACCGTTTACCGGAAAGAGAAAACTTTGATAACGTGAGCATCCGTCCGCTCCAGGATGCCCAGGCCGCAATCCGCTTTGTGCGTAAAAATGCAGGTAAATACGGTTTGGCAAAGGATAAAATAGGCATTATGGGCTTTTCAGCCGGCGGACACCTGGCTGCTACCACATCTACGCTTTTTGATACCCAGGTGGGCGAAATCACTGATCCGTCGGTTTCCGTACGGCCTGATTTTTCTTTGCTTATCTATCCCGTAATTTCTTTTGATAATGAAATTACGCATTCAGGCTCAAAAGAGAACCTGATCGGTAAAAATCCATCCAAAGAAGATGAGATCCGCTTTTCCCCGGAAAAACAGGTGAAGGCGGATACTCCGCCGGCGTTCCTGGTGTCTACCACTGACGACTGGGTGGTACCGGAAAACTCCATTGCCTATTTCCTGGCCTGCAAAAGAAATAAAGTGCCGGTGGAAATGCACATTTATGAAAAGGGCGGGCACGGTTATGCATTGAAAGACCGGAAGCTGGGCCCGGTACAATCCTGGCCGGACAGGATGGAGGACTGGCTACGGTCAAGAGGAATACTCTAAGACGTTTAAATAACAGGCGGCAGGCTCTGCTGGTCTGATGAAGTGTTTAGTCGACTTTCCGCATAGCCAGGCTGATCAGCTCAGCGGTATTTTTAACACCGGTCTTTTTTAATATGCTGGTTCTTTGGTTGGCCACCGTGTTAGGGCTGGTGTCAAAACGCCGGGCTATTTCCTGATTATTCAGACCTTCTTTTAAGCACTCCAGGATTTGCCACTCCCGCGTGGTGAGCCTGGAAAGAAAAGTGTCTTCACCTTCGGGTTTGTTAAGCCTGATTTTTATCAGGTTTTTAATAATAATAGAGGAAATACCAGTAGGAAAGTACAATTCTCCCTTATGAATGGTGTGTATGGCCCGGGTAATTTCTTCGTCATTGCTGTCTTTCAGGAGAAATCCGGCTGCACCGTATTGCACGGCATTAAGGATATAGTCTGTTTTATCATGCATGGAAAAAATCAATACTTTTGTGGCAGGGTGGTGGCTTGAAATCCAGCGGGTAGCTTCTATCCCGCTCATTCCGGGCATGGTTATATCCAGGATTATAATATCTGGCCGGAGAGTAGAAATCAGGGCCAGGGTTTGTTCTCCGTCTGTGGCTTCTCCCACCACCTCTATTTCCTCGTCGTCTTCCAAAAGAGCTTTTACCCCTTTTCTGACCATGGAATGATCATCAGCAATCAGGATTCGTATACGCATGTATCATTGATTTAGGGTTACGGTAACGGAGGTGCCTTTGCCTGTATCGGACTCCAGGAGGAATCCGGTTCCGAGCAGTTGTGCCCGTGTACGCATATTATCAAGGCCCAGGCTTTGCCGGTTCAGGGCTTCTTCCATCCGGAAACCTTTTCCGTTATCCTTAATTTGTAAAACTACTTTGTCGTTCTCAAAGTTCAGAGAGAGTGCAATGTCAGGAGCTCCGGCATATTTCAATGCATTGGTGAGGGCTTCCTGGGCTATCCGGTACAGCCCGATTTCCTGTGCAGGAGAGAGCCTTTTCTCTTGTCCCGACACCTCAAATGACACATGGGATGCGGCGGTGTCGTCGATCCGGCCGGTAAGTGCCTTCAGGGTAGACACCAGGCCATAATCTGAGAGGGTATCGGGCATGACATTGTGAGAAATATGGCGGGTTTCACGTATGATCTCCTGGATGCAGGCAGAGATTTCTTCCATACGTTCTGCCCGTCTGGGGTCTTCAGCGGGAGTCTTACGTAAACGGCCCATCAGGAGGTTCAGGCCGGTGAGCATCTGTCCCACCCCGTCATGCAGCTCCCGGGCCAGGCGCATCCTTTCTTTTTCCTGCCCTTCCATTAATGCGGCAGATCGTACCTGATCTTCCATCCTGAGCTGATTGTGCCTGGCCTCATACAGGTTAAGTACCTCCTGTTGGGTAGATGACAGGTAGTGATTTACTTTGTGAAGTTCCTGATTGGTCAGAAACAGCTCTTTTTTTGACTCGGAGAGCTCATGGATGAAGCTCCTGGTATATTTAACGATGGGCCGGAATACCAGGAAAACTTCCAGCAGCAGGGTCAGGATGCTTACTGAAGCCATGATATATTCAATAATTTTCAGGTTTCTTACCCTATCACGGCTTTCCCGTTCAAACTGAAATACGATGCTGTCCATTTGCCGGAGGTACCCCTTCTCTCCGGTCAGTATACGGGAAAGGAGAGCGCTGTCTGCGGTGGTTTGTGTGTTGCAGAGCTGAAAATCATTATACAGGGAAACATAGGCAGGTTGAAGCATCCGGAATTCCTCAGAGAGCTTACTGCTTTTTTTTACCCGGTAATTTTCTTCCATTAACAGAATTCCTTCCTCCAGTTGACCATGGTGAGTCTGCCAGGTATGCAGTGCCCGGGCAAAGGTAAGCGAGTCGGTACGCGATGGTTCATAAGTTTTAAGAAGAGCCAGCTTGGTCAGCTGCTGGCTCAGCATCCGCTGTCTGCCGGAGATATTTAAGACCCTGCCGTCCGACTCGTGGTATTGTATCGCATTGTTAATAATACCCAGGCCCGTTAAGCAGAGGATAGCCATAATGCTCAGGGCAGCAAGATAATACCGGGTGAGTCGTTCGGCAACCTGTTCGGCAGATAGGAGGTTTGTCATATAGCTACATAAACCATGCCTTCCCGGATTTGCACGGGAAAGGTCTCAATATGGTAATTTTCGTCATTTAAACACGCTCCGGTTCTCAATGAAAACGCTTTTTTATGAAATGGGCAGGCCACTTTAGGTTCATTGTCCTGGCTGCCTACCATACCCCTTGACAGGATCATCTGCTGCCGGTGGGGGCATTGGTTATTCGTAGCAAACCACTCATTCCGGCGTTCAAAGTTAAAAATAGCAATTTGTTTCCCATCTACCAAAATGCAGGCTCCCCCGTTGGCGGGGATATCTTCTACTCTACAGGCTTTGTGCCATTGGGTTGAGATCATCTTCATCATTATTACGGTTTAATATTTAATATTTTATTTTATCCATTCTGCCGGTTTTTTCTGTCCCCGGAATTCTTCAAAATGAACGTTCGGGTCTTTCTGGTCAGGGGCATTGATGAAATGGCTGAACCGTTTCCGGATCTGTTCATTTTCTACGGCTTCTTTCCATTCGCACCGGTAGGCATTGATCAGGAGCTGCATGTCTTTTTCCAGCTCTTCCCCGATCCCGAGGCTGTCTTCTACCAGAACAGCCTTCAGATAGGCCATTCCTCCTTCCAGTTTGTTAAGCCAGGTGGCAGTACGGGTCAGGGGGTCTCCCGTTTTGATATAGAACATAAGGAAACGGTCAATCAGGCGGATGCAGCTCTCTTTGTCGAGGTCTGTAGCCAGCAGCTGGGCATGCTGGGGTTTAGAGCCGCCATTTCCGCAGACATACAGGTTCCAGCCTTTTTCGGTAGCAATGATGCCAAAATCTTTGCTTTGGGCCTCGGCACATTCCCGGATGCAGCCGGATACTGCTGATTTGATTTTATGGGGAGCCCGTAACCCCTTGTACCGGTTTTCTACTTCTATGGCAAAAGACACGGAGTCCTGTACACCAAAACGGCACCAGGTAGAGCCTACACAGCTTTTGACGGTTCTCAGCGATTTTCCGTACGCATGACCGCTTTCAAAGCCCGCTGCTATGAGCTCCTCCCAGATCAGGGGAAGGTCATTTAAATGGGCCCCGAAAAGATCTATGCGCTGACCGCCGGTAATTTTGGTATACAGATCGTATTTTTTGGCTACTTTTCCTATAACAAGCAGTTTATCCGGCGTTATTTCTCCTCCCGGAATTCTCGGAACCACGGAGTAGGTGCCTCCTTTCTGAATATTGGCCAGGAACCGGTCATTGGTATCCTGGATCACGGCCCGGTCGTTTTCTAAAATGTTTTCATTCCATAAGCTGGCCAGCACAGAAGCTACCAGCGGCTTGCATAGTTCGCAGCCATCGCCTTTGCCCAGGTGATCCAGTACCTCCTTGTAAGTGTGGTATTTGTGAATTTTAACCAGGTCAAACAGCTCCTGGCGGGAATAGTCGAAATGTTCACAGATTACATTCCGGATATATACGCCTTCCTGTTTCAAAACGCCCTGGATAAGCTCTTTTACCATGGGTGTGCATCCGCCGCACCCTGAACAGGCTTTGGTTGATTTTTTTAGCATTTCCACGGTATGGCATCCTTCCCTGATCTTCCCGCAAAGCATTCCCTTGGTGATGGCTTCACAGGAACAGATAAGAGCGTCATCAGGCAGGGCCATAGCCGCCTCTCCGCTATCTTCTGAGCCACCCCGTGAACCTAAAATAAGATCTTCAGGGTCAGGAGGAAGAGCCAGGTTATTCCTGCTGATTTGCAGAAGCCGGTTATACTGGTCCGTGTCGCCCACCAGGATTCCTCCCAACAGGTTTTTGCCGTCGCTGCTGATATTGATCCGTTTATAAACCCCGTTTATTTTGTTTTCGTAAACAATGGTATGGCAGTCCGGTTCTGCAATAAAGGGATCGCCGAAGCTGGCTACATCCACGCCCATAAGCTTAAGTTTGGTAGACATATCAAAGGGCTGGAAGGTCTTCGTGCCGCCGGTAAGTGTAGTAGCCACCACATCGGCCATTTCGTACCCCGGTGCCACCAGGCCGTAGATCATATTATGTGCGCAGGCACATTCGCCGATAGCATAAATCCGCGAGTCAGAGGTCTGGAGGTAGTCATTAACCAGGATTCCGCCTTTGGAGTGCACCTCCAGCCCGGCCTTCCGGGCCAGCTCATCACGTGGTTTTATCCCGGCTGAAAGGATCAGAAGGTCTGTTTCCAGTTCGCTGTTGTCTGAAAACCGTATTCCGCTGATCCGGTATTTACCAAGGATTTCTTCCGAGCACTTGTTTTTATGAATTTGTAAGCCCAGTTTACGAAGCTTTTCTTCCATGATCTCAGAGCCTGCATTGTCCATCTGCCGGGGCATAAGCCGGGGGGCAAATTCAATCACATGTGCTTCGGAAAGACCCAGGTCCAGCAGTGCTTTTGCGGCCTCCAGTCCGAGTAGCCCGCCTCCGATCACCGCCCCGCTTTTTGCGCCGGAGACGTAATGGCGGATTTTTTCAAGGTCATCCAGAGTACGGTATACAAAGACCCCTTCTTTTTCAACTCCCTTAACAGGAGGGATGAATGCAGCAGAACCGGTGGCCAGAACGAGGTAGTCGTAAGGTACCTTTCTTCCTTTTTCAGAGATTACTTCCCGTTCCTCCCGGTTGATTTCCGTTACGGCATCATTTGTATACAGTACAATGCCGTTCTGGGCATACCAGTCTGCAGGGCTGAGGAACATGTCAGCTGCTGATTTTTCTCCAAAATAAGAGCTCAGGTGTACACGATCATAGGCCACCCAGGGCTCTTCCCCAAATACGGTCAGGCTGATTTTACCTATTCCCCGGGCTACCAGTTTCTCACAAAACTTATAGCTAACCATTCCGTTTCCTACGACTACAATTCTTTTTTGGTTAATGATTTTCATAGTTTTATTATACTAATTTATGTATAAAATAATTGAACTATTCTAATAAAATATTGTTCTGTTGATTATTATTTATATCGCAAAATTATAATGAAATTTTTAATATGCTAGAATTTTATTCTAAATTTTTGAGAAAAATGAAATTTTATTTCAAATCTGTTTGATTTTTCCATTCGTGAGATATTATGTTTGTGATGGAATTATTAATAGGAAAAAAATACTATAAATGGTATTTTTTATTAATGACTTATTTAAACAAGAATAATATGGCGAAACTTTCATTAGTAGGGGCCGGTCCGGGAGATCCGGAGCTGATTACCCTCAAAGGATTAAGGGCACTTCAGAACGCTGAGGTAATTTTTTATGATGATCTGGTAGACACTGCTCTTTTGGAATGGACTCAGCGGGGGGCTATCCGGCAATATGTGGGCAAGAGAATGGGCCGGGCCTCTTTCAGCCAGGAAGAGATTAATGAGCTGATTGTGGATATGGCTTTCCGCCACGGTCATGTGGTAAGGCTGAAGGGAGGGGATCCGTTCGTATTCGGGCGGGGCCATGAAGAAATGCTTTATGCCGGTGTCAGGGGAGTATCCTGCGAGGTAATTCCAGGTATTTCAAGTTGCATCGCTGCCGCCGGGTCCCGGGGGATTCCCGTAACCCGGCGGGGAGTAAGTGAAAGCTTTTGGGTAATCACAGGTACTACCCGCGAGGGCCGGCTTTCCGAAGACCTTCACCTTGCTGCCCGGTCAGAGGCTACGGTAGTAGTGCTTATGGGATTGAGTAAGCTGGATGAGATCTGTGACCTCTATCTCAAAAACGGAAGACCGGATATGCCGGTAGCGGTCATTCAAAACGGTACCCGTCGTCACGAAAGGTATGTTACAGGTACCATAAGTGAGATCAGTGAACGGGTCAGGGAGGAGGGGCTGGGATGTCCGGCCGTGATTGTTATCGGTAAAGTGGTGGAGCTCGATCCGCGCTTTGTTTACCGGTATGCAGAACAGAATTTTCTTTTTACTACTTAAATACAATTACTTATGGATTATGTTACACCCAAAGAAATAGCAGGCAACATGCTGGACAATGCTATTCTTAAAACGAGATTAAAGATCAAAGACTCCCTGATCAGGGGGATGCTGTCAGGGGCCTTGCTGGCTATTTCAGTAACACTGGCCTTTACCGCTTCTTTACAAACCGGCCTGCCGCTCATAGGGGCGGTGGCTTTCCCGGTGGGCTTTATCATTATTGTGCTTCTCGGGCTCGAACTGGTCACCGGGAGCTTTGCGCTGGTGCCCCTGGCGTATTTTGAAAAGCGGATCAGTGGAAAAGAGCTTCTGAAAAACCTTACGGTGGTCTTTGCCGGAAACCTTCTGGGAAGTGTTCTCTTTGCTGTTTTATATTGGGCCGCTGTATCTGAATTTGGTACTTCCGGAGCTCTTTTTCCCGTAGATGAAATGATTGTAAAAGTGGCAGAGCGAAAAACCCTTGGATATGCCGCGAATGGTACTGCAGGGTTGTTTTCCGCCTTTGTAAAAGCCATCTTATGTAACTGGATGGTCTGTATGGGGGTGGTGATGGGGCTCACTTCTAAATCGGCTACCGGTAAGATTATTGCTGCGGGAATCCCCATTTTTATCTTTTTCGCCCTGGGTTTTGAACATGCCGTAGTGAATATGTTTGTGATTCCCGCCGGGATGATGTTCGGTGCTAAAGTCAGCCTTTCTGACTGGTGGCTATATAATCAGCTTATTGTAACCGCCGGAAACCTGGCCGGCGGACTGCTTTTTACAGGCATGGCCGTATATTATACCTTTTCGGATCCGAAAACAGCAAAGGCCTGAAAGTCATTTTAACTAATTTATAATATCACGATGAGAATGTGTATCCCGATAAGAATTTTGTTTTTTTTATTCTGTTTTTCTTCTGCCATAGGGCAAAAAAAAGAGCTGGCATTTAAGGCCTGGGACGGCTGTGTGGTGGCGGGTTACCTGGATAAAGGGGCATATGTGAACTTTAGCGGCCCGGGGGTGAAATGGAGCCGCAAACCTTATAGCCTCTTAATGGGTGTTTTGCCCTCTCTCAGGTTTAAGGAGGACTCGTCACCGGTGAAAAATTCATTGGTCACCCCTACATTGGGGGCCGGCCTTACCCTTTCTGTTAAAAAGCTGGTCTTGCAGTTACCCTTTTATTATTTTCCGAAAACGGCATCTGAACCCGGGCGATGGAAGGCAGGGGCAGGCCTGGGGTATAAGTTTTGAATACCGGATACTCGTTTTTTCAAGACTCTCTTTGTAGCTTTGAGAAATATTGTCGGTAAAGTACCGGAGGTAACTCCGGTACTTTTATTAAAGTAATCGCCTTAAATGCTTAATAAATGAAAAAACTGCTTGTACTCGTTGCATTGGCCTGGCAGGTAACTGCACAAGACTATGTACAATACGTCAGCCCGCTGGTAGGTACTCAATCCAAGCATTCCCTTTCTACCGGGAACACCTACCCGGCCATTGCCATGCCCTGGGGTATGAATTTCTGGACGCCCCAGACCGGGAAAATGGGCGACGGCTGGACGTACACCTATGACGCCGATAAGATCCGCGGCTTTAAGCAAACCCACCAGCCCAGCCCCTGGATTAACGACTACGGCCAGTTCAGTATCATGCCGGTAACAGGAAAGCCGGAGTATCACCAGGACAAACGCGCCAGCTGGTTTTCGCATAAAGCTGAGAAAGCGAATCCCCACTATTATTCGGTGTACCTGGCGGATCATGACGTGGTGACCGAAATGACCCCTACTGAGCGGGCGGCGATGTTCCGTTTTACTTTCCCGGAGAATAAAAATTCTTATGTGATAACCGATGCATACGACAGGGGCTCTTATGTGAAGATTATCCCGGAAGAAAATAAGATTATCGGCTATACCACCCGCAACAGCGGAGGCGTACCGGAGAATTTCAGGAATTATTTTGTGATTGTATTTGATAAGCCGTTTACCTATAAAGCCACGGTGGCTGACAGCATTCTGACTGAAAATAAAAATGAAATCCAGGCAAACCATGCTTATGCAATCATTGGTTTTTCTACCCGTAAAGGTGAGCAGGTTCACGCCCGGGTGGCTTCTTCCTTTATCAGTTTTGAGCAGGCCGAGCAGAACCTGAAAGAACTGGGTAAGGACACGTTTGACCAGGTGAAAGCCAAAGGAAAAGCCCGGTGGAACGAAGTATTGGGCCGTATCCGGGTAAAAGATGAAAACACCGATAAGCTTCGTACTTTCTACTCCTGCCTGTACCGTTCCCTGCTGTTCCCCAGAAGCTTTTATGAGATCAATACAAAGGGAGAAGTGGTGCACTACAGCCCGTATAACGGCCAGGTGCTGCCGGGCTATATGTTTACCGATACCGGCTTCTGGGATACCTTCCGCTCCCTGTTTCCTTTCCTGAACCTGATGTATCCTTCCATGAATGTGAAAATGCAGGAAGGACTGGTCAATGCCTATAAAGAAAGCGGGTTCCTGCCCGAATGGGCCAGTCCGGGGCACCGCGATTGTATGGTGGGGAATAACTCGGCCTCGGTGGTGGCAGATGCTTACCTGAAAGGACTGAGAGGCTACGATATCAACACCCTTTGGGAGGCCGTTATTCACGGAACCAGTAATGTACATCCCAAAGTAGGCTCTACCGGCCGGAAAGGCGCCGGTTATTATAATGAGCTGGGGTATGTGCCTTACGATGTGAAGATCAATGAAAATGCCGCACGTACGCTGGAATATGCCTATAACGACTGGTCGATTTATAAGCTGGGCAAGGCCCTGGGTAAGCCGGAGTCGGAGATCGGGGTCTATGCCAAAAGAGCCTATAACTATAAGAATTTATACGATATAGAAACCGGGCTGATGCGGGGCAAGAATAAAAACGGCCTGTTTCAGGCTCCGTTTAATCCGCTGAAGTGGGGCGATGCTTTCACCGAGGGCAACAGCTGGCATTATACCTGGTCAGTATTTCATGACCCGCAGGGCCTGATTGACCTGATGGGAGGGAAGAAGAACTTTAACCATATGCTCGACTCGGTATTTACCGTGCCGCCCCTGTTTGACGACAGCTATTACGGCTTTGTGATCCATGAAATCCGTGAAATGCAGATCATGAATATGGGGAATTACGCACACGGTAACCAGCCTGTGCAGCATATGATTTACCTCTATAATTATTCCGGAGAACCCTGGAAAGCGCAGTACTGGACGCGAGAGGTGATGGATAAGCTGTATACGCCTTATCCTGACGGGTATTGCGGGGATGAAGATAACGGACAAACCTCGGCCTGGTACGTATTTTCTGCTATGGGCTTTTACCCGGTTTGCCCGGGAACCGATGAATACATTTTGGGCTCGCCCCTGTTTAAAGAAATTACCCTGAGCTTTGAAAACGGTAAGAAGCTGCGGCTTTCGGCCCCGGCTAATGCAGAAGATAAACGTTATGTGAAATCAGTAAAGCTGAACGGTATTAATCATACCAGAAACTACTTTACCCATAAGCAATTACAGAGTGGCGGAACGGTATTGTATGAAATGAGTAATACACCGAATAAAAGCCGGGGGATTGCGGAGAAGGATTTTCCGTATTCATTTTCACGGGAACAGGATAAGTTAAAAACTAAAAACTAAAAACTAAAAACTAAAAGTTGAGGAGCATCCGGTAAGTAATATGCTAAATGTACCTTAACTTTTAACTTTTAGTTTTTAACTAAATCTTATATGAGCTTATATGCCTCATATGGTTCAAAATAGGCTTTATTTCATAACTTTGCGGAAAACCCGTTAAAATGGCAGCTTTCGAATTAACCAAAGACTATCTGGCAGCCATAGAAGAGGCAATTGAGACCAGAAATGTTGACTTCCTCACCGGAGAGCTGGAGGAGCACTTTCCTGCAGATATAGCCACCATTTTATACGAAGTAAACGGAGAGCAGGCTCATTATCTTCTTCAGCTGCTCGACACCGAGAAAGGGGCGGAGGTACTCTCCAATATCGAGAAGGAAGACCTCAAAAAATTCATCAAAGAGCAGTTTACGGTAGAGGAAATAGCCACGTATGTGAACCTCTTTGATTCGGATGATGCGGTAGACCTTCTGAACCAGTTGTCTATAGAATTCCGTGAAAAGATCATTGCCTCACTGGAAGACCGGGAGCAGGCCCGTTTTATCATTGACCTGATGCATTACCCGGAAGACGTGGCCGGCGGTCTGATGCAGAAAGAGCTGGTAAAAGTGAAGCTGGGGCAGACTGTGAGTGAGTGTATTGAGGAGATCCGGGATCAGGCAGAAAATGTAGATAAGGTATACGCCGTATATGTGGTAGATGAACAGCAGATTCTGAAGGGAATAGTTTCACTGAAGCAGCTGGTGCTGGCCCGCCGGAATACACGCGTAGAGAATATTTTCGAGGAAGATATTGTGTATGTAGATACTACCAAGAGTGGTGATGAAGTAGCACAGATCATGCAGAAGTATGACCTGGAGGCCATTCCGGTGGTGAATGCACTGGGCCGTCTGCTGGGGGTGATCATGATTGATGACGTGGTAGACTTTATCACCGATAAGGCAGAAGATGATATCCAGAAAATGGCCGGTATTACCGGGGAGGTGGAAGAAGACGACTCGGTATGGAAACTGGCCAAGTCGCGTATTCCCTGGCTGGTGATCGGGGTATTCGGCAGCCTGATGGCGGCCTCGGTCATTCATCAGTTTGAGAATATCCTGGCCAAAATATCTGCCCTGGCCATGTTCATTCCCATCATGGGTTCTACAGGGGGAAATGTGGGCATACAGACCAGCTCGCTCATTGTACAGTCGCTTTCCGAAAAAACCGGTATTGAGATAGGAATGAGGCAGCGTCTTTCCAAAGTGATCCAGGTGGCGCTGATTAACGGACTTGTGGTGGGCGTAGTGGCCGGGATCTATGTTTACCTGATCGGGGAGCCTATGCTCTTCTGGGTAGTTTTTCTGTCGCTTATATCTGTGGTGATCCTGGCCTCTTTTATGGGAACCATCACTCCGCTGATCCTGGATAAGTTCGGGGTTAACCCGGCCATCGCTTCAGGGCCGTTCATTACTACTGCCAATGACCTCATTGGTATCGGTACCTACTTTTTAATTGCGTATAATCTTTTAGACCTGGTATGATTGCAGTAATTCAGCGTGTAAGCTCTTCTTCCGTTAAGGTAGACGGACAAATAACGGGAAAAATTGAGCAGGGCTTTACCGTTTTGCTGGGAATAGCCGATACGGATACGGAAGATGACCTGCAATGGATAGCTAAAAAGATCCTGGGCATGCGGGTTTTTTCGGATGAGGAAGGGAAAATGAACCGCGACCTGGCTGATATTAACGGTAATATCCTGCTGATCTCCCAGTTTACCCTGCTGGCCAATACCAAAAAGGGGAACCGCCCTTCGTTTATTGAAGCAGCACGCCCTGAAAAGGCTGTACCGCTGTATGAGAAAATGATCAGCGTGCTTTCTGAGGGGCTCGGCAAGCCGGTAGCTACAGGGATTTTCGGGGCAGATATGAAAGTCTCTATCGAGAATGATGGCCCGGTAACTATTGTGATTGATAGTCAGCTGAAACGTTAGGCCGGGGTTATTTCAAACCAAAAAAGGTTGAGTACATCAGAATACCCAACCCTAAAAAACAAACAACAAAAAACTTATAAGGATAAAGTACCTTTCTGGGCAGCTTTAAGTATGGTTTTTTCCAGACCATTCTTGTTGATGGTACGGATTACACTGGTAGCTACTTTAAGTTCCACCCATACTCCTTCTGATTCCAGGAAAAATTTCTTGGTTTTCAGGTTAGGGTAAAACTTCCGTTTTACTTTATTGTTAGCGTGAGAAACATGATTTCCTGTTCTGGTTCTCTTACCGCTTATCTGGCATACCTTAGACATAACACTATTAATTAAGTTCTTTTTCAATCCATTTCGGGGTGCAAATATCCGAACTTTTTTCTAAATAAACAACCCGGCGGAAATTAAATCTGAAAAATGTATGTACCGGGTAAAAAAGCAGGCAATAAACGGCCGGGAAGCATGGTTATCTTTTCAGATTTGTTATTTTTGTTTATCTAAATATTTCAACAATGAAAAGAAAAGCAAGCGCCGTCTGGAACGGCACTATAAAAGAGGGTAGCGGTCATCTGACTACCGCCAGTACTGTATTGGATAAGACGCAATACTCCTTCAACAGCAGGTTTGCGGATGGAGTAGGAACGAATCCTGAAGAGCTGCTTGCCGCAGCGCATGCGGGCTGTTTTGCCATGAAATTATCTCTTGATCTGACCGAAGCAGGGTTTACACCGGAAAGCCTGGCGGTAGAATCCACCATCAGCCTGGAAGATGCTAAAGTCACTTTGTCACACCTGTCATTAAAAGCAAAAATACCCGGCATTGGTGACGGAGATTTCCAGGAGATTGCCCGGAAAGCAAAAGACACCTGCCCGATCAGCGTGGCATTCAGTTTCCCGATTGAGCTGGAGGCGGTGTTGGTGTAAAAAGGATTAAGCTTTGCGCCCTTCGACAAGCTCGGGGACGCCTAGTCAGGGTGACAATGGTACCGCATTGGTCGCCACTGTCACCCTGACTAGGCGTCCCCGAGCTTGTCGAAGGGCGTAAAGCTTAAATCTCACCCAGTCATTGCCATTTGCCCGGCTAATCAAAGCCAGCATGCGTAACATCTCACATTACCGTATCTTCAGCTGCTTCTTCACCGGCAGCCGCTTCAAAGAAATATTAAATTTAGGCCGGCATTTCAGCAGGATCTGGAGGTCATTCTCATTCACCAGGTGCCCGATATCTTCGATAAGAATTTCGTCAAAGTTCAGCTCAAATTTTTCACCTGACCGGCCCTGGTTAATGGTATTGTTCAGGTATTCAGGTAACTGGTCTATGTATTTTCCCACATCCAGGAGTACCTTTTCACTCATATAGGCCAGCAGATTCTCTTTCAGGTTCTTATCCAGCAGGTTGATCAGGATGTGGTCGGTTTCCAGCGCATAATCCAGCTCATGGATGGTCAGCAGTCGTCTGTCAGGCAGGTATACAGGTCGCCCCACTACCGTGATGGTTCCTTTGGCAGTGCCTTCCACCGACAGCGTCAGTACAATCTTATCCTGAGAACCCCGCATTTTAATGTCTTTTACCGTTAAATTCATCATCTTATTCTCAAACCGGTATTGTTTCAGAATATGAACCAGCTCACTGTTAATGTAAGAAAGGGGTACTGTAGCCAGTACTTCCAGCCGGTTGGAGTCGGGGAGGGAGGTTTTAAGGGAATGGAAGGGAGGCAGAGGACGGATATTCTTCAGGCTGAGAGAGTCCACATGCACCAGCGAACGGGTTTTCACCGCCATTTTGAAGAGAAAACCGTTACGGGCCACCCGTATATCGCCGGCTACCGTTTGCGGATCGATCTTAAAATACAGCAACGTGCTGTCTTTCCGGAGCACCGGCATGGGCTTTTGGAGGTTGGCCCAGGTTCTGCTCAGGCCTTTTTCCAGGTTTACTTTCTCTTCCAGGGCCTTATCCAGGGCTTCTGTAAGGGTATTCAGCTCCTTTTTTAGAATATGATCCAGGATAAACTTTACCCCGATTTCCGTATTCCCGATCACCAGGCGTGGCTCTTTTATCCATAAATGATTTTTCAGGGTGGAAGTCGATATAATATTCCAGTGCCGGTTCACATCCGGTTTGATGTTCAGGTAGAGATCCAGGTCACCGGTAACGCGCCGCTGCCTGATTTTACCCGACTTCCGCTCTTTATCAGCAATGATCTCTACCTGCAGGGGGAAGGTAACATCCACTGAATCGCCTACGGTTTTCAGCCGTATCCTTTTAGGTTTGGTCACAATCAGGCGGACACTGTCTTTATTCAGTTCTCTCGGGATATCCTTATCTACAATTACCCGGGCAAACTTCCGGTTCAGCCAGTCTTCGAGGTCAGCGGTAGGATAAAAAATGGTAAAATAAAGGGTATTGTACCCCGCTTGCAGGGAATCGGTCAGGGGGGGAGCCTCTGCCACTTCTTTTTTTTCTTCCGTACAGCTGAGCAGGGTAATACCGAGGAGGAGAACAGGCAGAAGCGCGGCTTTCATGGGTTAGAAGGTAAATAATGACCAAATTACTAAAAAAATAATACCTACACTTCCGGCCGGTACTAAAAATGAAAAGTTTATGGTATTTATTCCCTGCCTAAGCCTCGGAAAATAAAGAAAGGGCCTGTTAAAGCCCTTTCCCGTTCAGGTTTGCCTGAATCTCCGGTCTGTTTCCTGTAATGTGGCGTTATACAATGTGATGTGGCTCTTTACGCGTGATTTATCTTAGTAAGTTTCTATTGTATAGTGGTTTGTGTTTATATAGTGGTTTGCGTTACGTGGTATAGTGGTTTGTTAAGTGGGGATTAGATATATTGTGAGTGATCATTTTAAGAGTTGAGGTGATTTATTTCAGGATATATTTCACTCCTATTGTGAATTTACCAGCGGTGAAACGGCTTCCGTGGTTAAGGCTCCACCAGGGTTTCCAGTCGAAATGAAGTCCTAACGGAACTTCCGGCAGTTTAAATTCAAGACCCGCCTGGGGCCGTAAGCTGAACTGCGTATAATTTCCACCGTTTGTTGCGAATCCCAGTTGGGGGCCTACTCCCAGATACCAGGCAAATGCCCGGGTTTCAGGGAAATTTTTAACATATTGATAATCTGCTCCTATGTACATAAAGTTATAATCGGAAAACATGATCTGGGCCTGGAGGGCCGCATTATTTCCGAAAACGTGCTTGACCTGGGGACCAAAATAAGTGGCTCCGTTTCCGAGGTCAATGCCCAGGCCTAAGGCGGTCCGGTAAGGGGTCTGGGCCATGGTAAAGGTGCTAATGATCATCAGGGCAATTGAAAATGCTGCTTTCTTCATAAGTGATGGTTTTGATGCAAAGTAAAAGCAGCCTTATTAAAACGGGATTTAATTGGGATTAAAAGAAACTTAAATCTGAGAAAAAGAGAGAGGAGAGATAAAAGAGCGAGGGGAGGGGTAAAAAAAAGAGAGCTTTTAAAGCTCTCTGTAGGCCATTATGCCACCGGTTACATTATGCACTTTGTCAAAACCCTCCGAGACCAGGAGTTGTTTGGCACGGGCACTCCGGGCACCGCTCCGGCAGTGAATGTAGATGTCCTGTCCTTTCAGAGCTTCCAGCTGATCCAGGCTGTCAGGAAGGTCGCCCAGGGGGATCAGCGTTCCGCCCAGGTTATCTTCTTCGTATTCATCCGGGTTTCTTACGTCGATCAGGTGAATAGGGGTATTTCCTTCCAGGAGCTCTTTCAGCTCTTCTGCAGTAATATCAAAATTGGTTTCCATTTCTTATGTATTATTTAAACGTTATTCATCCAGTGATCCGCCGCCGCCTGCCGATACCCAGAGATCTACCGGTGCGCCGATACGGATTTTGTTTTCAGACCCTGCTGCAGGGCGTTGGCGGATAACCGAGCCCGCCGGCGCAGAAGAAGGTTCCGAAATGATCTGTCCTACCGTGAGGCCCAGTCCGGATAGCAGGATATCGGCTTCATCCTGTTCCAGGCCTACCACATCCGGCACGTCGATTTTCTGACCCGCAAAGCCGTCGCCCACTACAAAAACGATTTTAGAACCTTTAGGAACCTCATCGCCCGGGTTAAGCTCCCGGTCGCCCAGTTTTACCTTCAGAATGGTATTTTCTTCCAGGGCAGGTACTTTTTCTTCTCCCCCAAACTGAAGGCCGGAGCTGAGCAGCTGGTTTTGGGCACTCAGTGAAGACCGCCCGATGATATTGGGCAGCTTAACCAGCGGGGCAGAAACGGCCGCCACCGTCAGAAATATCTTACGGCTCGATTTTACATGGGCTCCTGATTTAGGATAATTGCTGATGATGCTCAGCGGTTTCAGCCCGGCCACAAACTGGGAGTCAGATACCTCATAGTCCAGGTCGGCTTCGTTAAGCGCCTTTTTGGCTTCATCCAGGGTCAGGCCTTTTAATTCCGGTACAAGAATGGCTTCGCCGTGGTTGGTGCTCCAGGGGAGGTAAACAAAGAAAAATCCGAAGAATAAAATCAGGATAGCGCTCAGGATGATTCCCAAGTGGATAAGAACATCAGTTTTCGTGTTGGTACTGAATTTTGCCATGCTTTAGCATCAGGATTTATACGCCTGCAAATTAGTTTGATATTAACGAAAAAGCAATTTTTTTATTGAAAGGGTTGGAGCAGCCGGGCCACATATTTCCCGATCACATCAAACTCCAGGTTAACGGTGTCGCCCGTTTTCAGCTGCTTTATCCCGGTGTTTTCCCAGGTGTAGGGGATGATGGCCACACTGAATCCGCCCGGCCGCGAGTTAAAGACGGTAAGGCTGATACCGTTCAGGCAGACGGATCCTTTTTCCACAGTCACATTGCCGGTAGAGGCATCGTATTCAAAGTCCATCTGCCAGCTTCCGTTCTGATCGGTAATGCCCGTGCAGATGCCGGTCTGATCCACGTGCCCCTGCACAATATGGCCGTCAAACCGGCCGTCGCTTTTCAGGCAGCGCTCCAGGTTTACCCGGTCGCCGGTTTTAAGCGAGCCCAGGTTGGTTTTCAGCAGGGTTTCCTGTACGGCAGTCACCCGGTAAGTATCTCCTTCCACCTCCTCAATGGTCAGGCATACCCCGTTATGGCTGACACTCTGGTCTACTTTCAGCTCTGCGGCCAGCGGGCTTTTCAGCCGGAAAACAAGGCCGGTGCCGGCAGGAGTGATGCCGCTTACTTCTGCTGTGGTTTCAACTATTCCTGTAAACATGGTATATTTGTACAATTGAAATACAAAAATACAGCTTAATGTTCAGGAATAAGTTTGTTTTAGGGATAATCATCGCGGGAATTGCCGGCGTGGTAGCGTATATGTTCAGCTCTGCACCCACCTATGCAGAGAAGGCACTGAAAGAACAGGAAAAATATAAGACCACCATGCTCACCATGGAAGACAGCCCGCTGAAAAATAACGCCGGCATTACCTTCTTTGAGCCGGATGAAAAATGGGTTTTTGAAGCAGAATTTACCCGTGCTGAGAAAAAGCGGGAGTTTAAAGTGCAGATGACCGACTCCACTTCTGAAACCAGCCAGCTGGCCGGTTATGCAGCCATCCGTATAGGGGGAGAGACCTATAACCTGCTGGTTTTTGATGAAGGGGCCCAGTTCCTGCTGCCTTTCCGGGACGAAACCAACGGAAAGGAAACCTATGGCGGCGGACGCTACATCAATATTGAGAAAGGACTGCTGGTAGGGAAAAAGCTAACCATTGATTTCAATAACAGCCATAATTTTTACTGCGCGTATGATGAAAAGTACGTGTGTCCGGTTCCGCCGCGGGAGAATGTGCTTCCGGTGGCTGTGAGAGCGGGGGAATTGAATTTTAAGAAGTGAGATGTTATTTCCCGATCATGAATTTGAAATAAAAACACTGATGGAAAAATGTGCCGTAGGCACTATAGCCTGGTAGAAAATCAAATGGCGCTTATTCCCTATGCCCCGTTAGGGGCTATCCCTTTGTTATAGACCCGGCTGCCTACCATACGGTCGGTCCTACGGAGCTTGTTGGAGGAATTTTACGATTCTTTTCTACAATACGGTCGCTCCTTCGGAGCTAAATTCAATACCAATACGGAAATGGGGCGAAAATATAGTCCCCTTGGGACGACCATATGGTAGAAAGGGAAAGTCCCCGGCAACAAAGTCCTGTAGGGACGGCCCTATGGTAGAAAGAAAGTGAAAGCACCTCACCACAAAGTCCCGTAGGGACGGCCTTATGGTAGATAGTAAACCAGAAATATAGTCCCCTTGGGACGACCCTATGGTAGAAAAGGAAAGCCCTGGGCAACAAAGTCCCGTAGGGACGGTCTTATGGTAGATTATGAAACAAAAATATAGTCTTGTAGGCCAATGTCATTAAGTTAAAGCTGATTAGCTAAGAAGGATCGCTCTACGGGAGATTACTTTGTGTATAACCAATTGCTAATAGCCAAAAGCTAAATCTAGTACAAATATTTGTACAAATAAAAGATAGTCTTTTGAAATAAATCAGGAATATATTCTGAATAATTCTTCCGTCTCTTCCTCCACACTGACCGTAGGAAAAGGCAGGTTACACCTCCTGTACCAGTATTTCGCATTCCATTCATCGCCTTCTATCCGGTGCAGCAGGGCATGAACCCGGTCGTAATCCGGGTGGCCCTCGCGTGATTGGGCAATTTCATGGGCTTCTTCCCAGCGGTTTTCACGAATGTATTGCAAAGCTTTAAGAATCTGGTCTTTCATAAAAGCAGGTTATTTTTTTATTGTAGATTGAAAATATAATAAAAATAAATATTATAGTAAATACAGAAAATATAATACTTTCAATATTTATTGAAAATTTAAATATTTCAAATCATTAAATTCATCAGAGAAGCTGACGAAACGCGCAGGGTAGCCGGGCTCCGCTTTTCCGGCAGTGAAGCCCAGCACTTTCGCCGGTAATCCGCTGCTTTTATACAGGGCTTCTTCCGGCGTTAATCCCAAGATACGAACACCGTTTGTAACACAATCTGCCATAGAAATGGTGGCTCCTGCCAGGTTGCCGTCGGCATTGATATAGTCGCCGTTAATCAGCCGGGCATCAAACTCTTCCCACTGGAAGCTCTCTTTCCGGTGGTTCTGAAAAAGGGCATCGGAGATAAAAAACAGCTTGTCTTTTTTCATTTTCTGGGCAAGCCTGGCTGCCTCAAAATGCGCATGTACGCCATCGGGGATGATAGGGGTATAAACATTTTCTGCCAGGAGGGCCGCTCCCGCCAGTCCGGGCTCACGGTGATGAAAAGATGACATGGCATTAAAAAGATGGGTAACCAGGTTCACCCCCAGGTCAAAGGCCTGCATGGCCCGCGCATACGAGCAGTCGGAGTGGCCCAATGATACCTTTACCCCCGCCTCCAGCAGCATTTTTATCTGGGAGTCGCTAAAATGTTCCGGCGCTATGGTGATCATTTTCAGCACCGGGCCTCCGGCATCGATGATCTCCCGTAAGAGGCCATCGTCAGGCGTCCGGATGTATTTGGCCAGGTGGGCCCCCCGTTTCTTCACTGAAATGAAGGGGCCTTCCAGGTGGAGGCCCATAATACCGGTTCCGGGGCGTGCTTCAACATAGCTTTTTACCGTTTCCAGTGCTCCAAAGATATTTTCAGGAGAAGAGGTAATGAGGGCGGGAAGTACATAGCCTACTCCGTTTTTTTGTGCCGAAAATTCAATGTCTTCCAGGGCCTCTGCTGTAGGATCTGCCGTAAAATGGTACTGCTCGCCACCATTTATATGGACATCTACCAGGGCAGGGGCCAGGTTTTCATAATCATACTCATTACCCGTGTAAGGGCTTATTTCACGGATACCCCCGTTTTCTATTTTTATTTTTTGTTTTTCAAGCCGGTTGCCCGCGCTATACAGGTTCTTAACGGTGATTTCCATTTTGTTTTATTAAATATACCCGGCCGCTATGAGGCGTCAGGGCTTGAAATGCTTTCTTTTTCCGGTGTTTTAGCCTTCATTAATCCGAACATCATCACCAGGGCGCTTAAAATAATCACCTGGATAAGGAGAGATTTACTGGCCAGGTGACTCTGCTTACTGACCGGTACAGACAGAAATAACAGAATAGTGATAAGTCCTCTGGGCGCCAGGTATAATAAAGGGTTCAGAGGAAGCCTGAATAAGAAAAGGAATACGGCTCTGAAAATAAAAATCCCTGCCGTGATACATATGGCCCAAAGCATGCTGGTGGGGTCAAGGATTTCGGTTCTTTCCAGCAAAAAACCAAAAAGGATAAAGAAAGACGCCCGGATAAGGAATGCAAACTCTCCCGTTAGTTCCCTGAATTTGGCTACTTCCTTACTGAAGTTTACAGGATGAAACCTGCGGATAAATTTGTAATGCCGGAGCTCATCAATATTTTCCAGGAACAGCCCGAACAGGAGGATAAAAATCAGCGCCGGTAAATGATAGACTTTGGAAACAAAGTAAATCAGCACAATAATCAGGATAATAGGCGCAAATTTGATATGATGCTTAATGTTATTCAGGAAATAAGCAAGTGCCAGGGTAGCTACAAACGAAATAACCAGTATCAGTACAATCTGGCCGCTGAAATGCCACCAGGTACCGGTGCCGATATGATCATTTTCTGTAACAAAATTAAAGAACAGAACCCCGAAAATATCAGAAAAGCTGCTTTCGTAGGTCACAAATGACCGGTTCTCCCGCGACAGGTTCCGGGCGCTGGGGATGGCAATGGAGCTGCTGATCACTGCAAAAGGAATGGCGCTGCTCAAAGCATCTTTAAAGGTAGAATCACTGAAATACCAGAAGGCCCAGGCCAGGCTGAAACTCATGGCCAGCATAGGTAACAGCGCTACCAGCATAGATTTTCGTATAAATGGGAATTTGCTCCTGTCCAGCTGGAGTTCCAGGGCCCCTTCCAGTACAATAAGTATTAAACCTACCGTACCCAATACCGGAAGAATGGAAGAAAGATCAGGAAGCTCCATGCCTAACAGCAGGCTGGCTTCTTTGACCACATACCCCAGAACAAGCAGCAGAATAACGGCAGGTATTTTTGTTTTAGAGGAAGTAATATCAAAAACATATGCCAGCAGCATAAGGATACATAGGGTGATGATAATTCCTGTTGACATAGTTGGATTAACGGGTTGGTACGCTGACAAAGTCTGCAAAAAAAACAAAGCAGGATTAAAACTGCAAGCTTTAGAGCTTAAAGGTTTCTTTTTTTTATGTTTTTTTTAACCCCTGTTAAGTTGTTTTAAATTAGGGCATTGTGTTTCACTTGCCGGCATGATTCAGGTATGGGATAACGGGGGGAATTTGCCCTGAAGGCTCTGAAAGGTGAACTTTGCAGTTCAAATAAAGAGAGTTATGGAAGAATTATGGGCCAATCCACTGCAACAAATTGTACGGAATTTACTGGAAAAATGGAGAATTTCAGGGGAAGACAATCACCTACTGACATTTGCTATACTGATCATCCTGCTGATCCTGGTAAACCTGTTGGTAGGTTGGGTATTAAAGGTTACCCTTAATGGTTTTTTAAAGAAAATTGAAGGCCGGCGTTCCCTGCCGGTAGACCGCCGGCTGATTACACGAGGAGCAATCGGCAATTTTTCTTTTTTTGTTCCCCTTGTTATTTCCGGACGGGTGATTCCGCTTTGGTTTTCCGGGTATGAGGCCGGCTGGCTTTCCCGGTTAGTGGAATTGCTGCTGGTACTGTCTTTTACCGGCCTGTTAAAAAGTATTTTCCGGTCAGTAAAAGAGTACCTTGCTGCTACACCGGGTTTTCGGGATAAGCCGCTGGACAGTTACCTCCAGGTAACCATTATTGTGCTGCATATAGTTTCCGGACTTGTCATTTTTACCTTGCTTACCGGGGTAAGTACCTGGAAATTCCTGGGCTCTCTCGGGGCTGCTTCCGCGGTTCTGATGCTGGTCTTTAAAGATACCATACTGGGTTTTGTGGCCAGTATACAGGTATCCGTTAATGATATGGTGCGGGTGGGCGACTGGATTGAAATGCCTCGCTTTCAGGCCGATGGAGCGGTGCAGGAGATCTCATTAAATACGGTGAAAGTACAGAACTGGGACAAGACCATTTCTACTATTCCAACCTATATGCTGGTAACCGAGTCGGTGAAAAACTGGAGGGGAATGCAGGAGTCGGGCGGACGGCGCATTAAACGGTCAGTTAACCTGAGCAGTGAATCGGTACGGCACCTGAAAGAAGAAGAACTGGAGGTTCTGAAGAAAATACAGTTGCTGAAGCCGGTTCTGGCGCGTTATTCCGGTTTATCGGAAGGCATTGAGGCCGTGAATGAAAAAACACCCACTAATCTTGGCCTTTTCCGGGAATACGCCATGCAATACGTCAGGAACCACCCGGAGATCAGGCAGGATATGACCCTGCTGGTTCGTCACCTGGCACCCAGTGAGAAGGGCATTCCCCTGGAAATCTACGTATTTACCAATACTATCGTATGGGCAGAATATGAACGGATCATGGCAGAGATTTTTGAACACCTCTTTGCGGTTATACCGTATTTTGGTTTGAAAATGCTGGAGTTGTACCCCTATCCCGGTACCTCTGCCGAGGCTTAATTTTTTGGGCTATCCTGTCTGTTTTGCCTGGAGTCTTACGTAATTTTGTATTTTAAACCATCATTATGAGTACACCTGTGGACTTCTCAAAAATTCCTTCGCCTGCTTACGTACTGGAAGAAAGATTACTTAGAAAAAACCTGGAGCTTATCCGGAGTGTGCAGGAAAGATCCGGTGCTGCCATTATTGTGGCGCTGAAGGGTTTTTCGATGTATAAGATGTTCCCGATGGTGAAAGAATACCTTTCCGGTGCCACGGCCAGCTCCCTGAACGAGGCCCGCCTGATTGTGGAAGAAATGGACTGCCCGGCCCATACCTACTGCCCGGCGTATAAGGAAGAAGAGTTTAATGAGATGATGGAGTATAGCTCGCACCTGACCTTCAATTCTCTCAGCCAGTACGAACTGTACAAAGACCGGGTGCTCCATCACCGCGAAAAAATCTCTATGGGCTTACGCATTAACCCGGAATACGCCGAGGTGGAAACCGATATGTATAACCCGGCTATCCGGGGCTCGCGGCTGGGTATTACCCGTAACCTGCTGGGGGATACACTTCCGGAGGGGATTGAAGGGCTGCATTCCCATACCCTGTGTGAGAATGACTCTTACGTGCTGGAGCGCACCCTGGTGCACATTGAAGAGAAATTCGGCAGCCTGCTGCACCAGGCGAAATGGCTGAACCTGGGGGGCGGCCACCTTATGACCCGGGCGGGCTATGATCACGAACACCTGATCAGGCTGATTCAGCGTTTGCGCAGCAAATATGATATTGAAGTGATCCTGGAGCCCGGCTCGGCTATAGCCTGGGAAACCGGTTTTTTGCGCAGCAAGGTGCTGGATATTGTAGATTCTCTGGGCGTGAAGGTAGCCATCCTGGATACCTCTTTTGCCGCCCATATGCCCGATACCCTGGAAATGCCCTACAAACCCAAAGTCTGGGGTGCAGAACCGGAAGCGGTGCCCGGAAAGCATGTTTACCGCCTGGGCGGCATGACCTGCCTGGCCGGCGACTACATGAGCGAATATTCCTTTGATGCGCCTTTGAAAGTAGGAGATACCGTGGTTTTCAATGATATGATCCATTATACCATGGTCAAAACCACTACTTTTAACGGGGTGGGCCTGCCCGCCATCGGGATCATCCGGGAGAACGGGGAATTTAAGCTGTTGAAGTCATTTGGGTATGAGACGTTTAAAGACAGGATATAAAGGTCAGTATTGGCTTATAGCTATTGGTTTTGGCTTGTTGATGAATTGTACTGTAAGGCCTAAGCTGCCCGTAGAGAAATACCAACAGGCCGTATTTCCCCCTTTTAGTACCTCGAAGAAGGGGGATACCACGGTAGTAAAGGTAAACAATATCCTGTTATGCCCGGTTAGGGTAAGTTTTGCCGATGACGATTTACACTACGCTTCCGATTCACTCACGGTGCCGGCGAAGACCGACACGGTACTGCATTTTCTTTTGCCGCACAAGCCACTGAATCTCAATGTTTCTTTTGGGGACATAGCAAAAACAATTCACCCGAACGTTATGTCATTGCCTTTTCCCAAAGGAAAATCATACCAGGTAACACAGGGGTATAACGGAAGTTTTTCACATAATGAGATAAACAGCCGGTTTGCTATAGATTTTAACCTGCAGGTTAATGACACCATTTGCAGTGCCGATGACGGGTATGTAGTGGGGGTGGTGAAGGATTATAAATACGGCGGTAATACCCGGGAGTGGAGACCCTTTGGTAATTTTATAACGCTATACCATCCTCATAGCGGGCTGTTTACACAATATTCTCATCTGATACACCAGGGCGCCTTTGTCACAGTGGGAGATACGGTCCGTCGCGGGCAGCCTATCGGGAAAAGCGGCGTTACCGGTTTCACAGACGGTCCGCATCTGCATTTTAATGTATTAAAGCCTTTGGCAGGCGGGCAATTGGAATCAGTGCCGGCAGAATTTGAAAATGGTCTGAAAGGCGGGAATCTTGCTAAAGGTGATATAGTTAATCATGATTAATTTATAAGAAAATATGACCCTGAAACAACGCTACGCCGGAGTAATTGAATATTTTGAAGAACACATGCCTCACCCGGAGACAGAACTGTACTACCGGAATCCCTATGAGCTTTTAGTGGCCGTTATTCTTTCAGCGCAATGTACCGATAAGCGGGTGAATATGGTGACCCCCGCGCTTTTTGAACGGTACCCTGATGCACGGATCCTTTCCAGGGCAGAACCGGAAGAGGTGTTTGAATACATCCGGAGCATTTCTTATCCCAATAATAAAGCAAAGCACCTGGTAGGAATGGCGCAGATGCTGGTTAGTGATTTCAATAACGAAGTGCCGGATACCATAGAAAAGCTGGTGAAGATGCCGGGCGTAGGACGGAAAACGGCCAACGTGATCGCTTCGGTGATCCATAATCAGCCGGCCATGGCCGTAGATACGCACGTGTTCCGGGTATCTCACCGCCTGGGACTGGTCTCTTTAAGGGCTAAAAACCCGCTGCTGGTAGAAAAAGAGCTGGTGACTCACTTGTCGGTCGACATCATTCCCAAAGCCCACCACTGGCTTATTTTACACGGGCGTTACACCTGCATGGCACGTAATCCCCAATGTCAGGTGTGTGGCATCACGCAATTCTGCGCTTCTTACCCCAGAATTCAGCGGGAGGGGATAGCGGCAGTAGATAAGGCATTACCGAGAATTAACGGGTAATTCCAGTTTCATCATGATATCGGTTTGCTCATCATCGCCTAATCTGAAAATATGCTTATCAAACGCTGCAAAGCCGTTCTTTTCGTAAAAGCGGACAGCTGTTCCATTCGTAATTCACCCCCTTCTTATTTTTGATTTAGGGGGGGCTGTTATTTAATGAGCTGAAACGGCTTTGAGTCCGACGATTGAACCTATTAAAGTGGTTAAAAAAAGTATCCGCAGAAAAGTGGCAGGTTCTTTAAATACAATAATTCCCACTAATACCGTTCCTACTGCTCCAATGCCTGTCCATACCGCATAGGCCGTTCCGATGGGCAAAGTCTGGGTTGCTTTGATTAAAAGCCCCATGCTGATAGAAAGGGCAATAAGAAAACCCGTATACCACAAGTACATTTCCTGGCCGCTTGTTTCTTTTGCCTTACCCAGGCAAAAGGCAAAAGCCACTTCAAATAATCCTGCAATGATTAAAATAACCCAGTTCATTCCTTTTCTTTTTTTACCTGCAAAGTTATTATAATGTTCATAATTCACTGGCTGCCATATAGGCCATCAGTCCCGGTCCCATTTCCAGCGCCCCTTCATCAATATCAAATGTGGGTGTATGAACGCCGGAAATAATGCCTTTGGCTTCGTTCCGGGTGCCTAAACGGTAAAAGCTGGCATCTGTAACCTGGCTGTAGAAAGCAAAGTCCTCACCGGCCAGCCACAGATCCAGGTCAACAATGTTTTCGGGCCCTGCGTAAGTAGTGGCATGACGGCGTATTCTGCGGGTAAGCTCGGGGTGGTTCCGGAGGAAAGGATAGCCTTTTATGATCCAGAACTCGCAGCGGGCCCCCATGGCATCGGCAATGCCTTCAGCCATTTTCTGCATACGGCTCAGGCCTTCGGCCCGCCATTCTTCGTTCATACAGCGGAAAGTGCCCTCTATATACACCTCATTGGGGATAATATTGGTGGCTCCTTCAGCTATCATTTTCCCGAAGGTTAGCACGGAAGGGTAGGAGGGGTTGCGGTTCCGGGAAATGATCTGCTGTAAGCTGACTATAATATTGGAAGCTACCACTACCGGGTCAATGGTCATGTGCGGTGCGGCACCGTGCCCGCCTTTTCCATGCACCCGCATGTAGATCTCATCGGTGCTGGCCATATACATCCCTTCCCGGAAGCCGATCTTTCCCACAGGGATATTGGGAGCCACGTGCTGGCCGATAATGCTGCTTACCTTCGGGGTTTCCAGCACGCCTTCACGTATCATCATGGAGGCCCCGCCGGGGGCTTTCTCCTCGCCCGGTTGAAAAATGAGCTTAATACTTCCTTCCAGCTCATGCCGGATCTCATGGAGAATGCGGGCCGTAGCCAGGAGGGAGGCGGTATGAACATCATGCCCGCAGGCGTGCATCACACCAGGGTTCTGCGAACGGTAGGGAACTTCATTTTGCTCAACAATAGGCAGGGCATCCATATCAGCCCGTAAGGCAATGACCTTATTGCCGGGATTTTTCCCTTCAATGAGCACGGTTACCCCTGTACCGGCTACTCCTTCCTGCGGCGTTAAGCCTATGGAACGTAATTCAGCGGCTACAAAGGCGGCCGTTTTGGTTTCTTCAAAAGAGAGCTCCGGGTTCTGATGGAGATGCCGGCGGTTCTTTACGGTATCCGGAAAATATTCTCTGGCAAGGGATTTAATTTTTTCGAGCATACGTTCTGTCAACATTTTAATGCAAAGCTAATCATTTTTGGTACCTGTTTTGCGTTGTTATAACAGAAGATGACACAGAAATATATGAAGAAACTAATCCTGTTTTTCCTGCTGGCGGCCGTTCCGGGTTTCTCTCAAACCCCGAAAATCAACTGGATCACGCTGGAAGAGGCATTTGCCAAAACCCAGACGGCACCGCGCAAGATACTTATTGATGTATATACCGACTGGTGCGGATGGTGTAAGGTAATGGATAAAAAAACCTTTACCGATCCGAAGGTAGTGAATTATGTTAACCGCAATTATTATGCGGTGAAGTTTAATGCCGAAAGCCGCAAGGACGTGAAGATCGGAGATAAAGTATACAAGTTTGATGCTGCTAACCGGGCGCATCAGGCGGCTATTGCCCTCTTACAGGGAAAAATGAGCTATCCCAGCATTGTTTACCTGGATGAACAATTTAATATGATCCAGCCGGTGCCCGGCTATATGGAAGCCAGGCCTTTTCACCAGGTAATTACCTTTATTGGCGGAAATCACCATAAGAAGGAGCAGTTTGAGGCTTTTAAGTCGGGTACGTATGTGAAAACGTATAAGTAAACGCGGGGCGGATTGCACGCAGATGACGCAGATTTTTATGATTTTACAGGTAGAATTCTTAACTGATGTTACGCATTTCGTGAAATAGATTTAACCACATAGATTTTATATAGAAAAGGAGAGATCAGGGAAATTCATTTCCATCACATAGCTTATGTGAAATATGTTTACATGTCCTGATAAAGTCTCTTCAATCTATGTATCTATTGTGGTTTGGAAATAGTGCGTAACATGAATTCTTAAATACAAATGGCGCAGATAAATTCTGCGCCATTTGCATTTGAAAATCATAAAAATCTGCGTTATCTGCGTGCAGAAATGCGTGCTATTATTTCCTGTACAGAACCTCCTTCACCGCTTTCACCGTACGCTCCACGTTAGGGAGAGTGGCTTCAATCAGGGTAGGGGCATAATGCAGGGGAATATCCATGCTGTTTACACGAATCACCGGTGCATCCAGGTAATCAAAAGCATTTCTCTGCAGGTGATAGCTGATTTCACTGGAGATAGCCGCCAGTGGCCAGGCTTCTTCTACCACCACGCAGCGGTTGGTCTTTTTCACCGAATTAACCACCGTAGCGTAATCAATAGGCCGTACGGTGCGCAGGTCGATCAACTCTACGCTTATTCCCTCTTTCTGCAACTGTTCTACCGCAGGTTTTACCACGCGGGGAATCATTTTACCGAAAGATACCAGGGTAACGTCTGTTCCTTCCTGGATCACATTAGCCTGACCTAAAGGAATCAGGTATTCTCCTTCCGGAACTTGTCCCTTATCGCCATACATTTGTTCCGATTCCATAAAGATAACGGGGTCGTTATCCCGGATAGACGACTTCAAAAGTCCTTTAGCTTCATACGGGTCGGAAGGCACTACTACTTTTAAACCGGGTGTATTGGCATACCAGTTTTCAAAGTTCTGTGAGTGCTGGGCACCCAGCTGCCCGGCATTTCCGGTAGGCCCGCGGAAAACAATAGGGCAGGAGTATTGCCCGGCAGACATGGCCATTACTTTGGCGGCGCTGTTGATCACCTGGTCAATAGCCACTAACGAAAAGTTAAAGGTCATAAACTCAATAATGGGCCGGCAGCCGTTCATGGCCGCACCTACTCCTATACCGGCAAAGCCAAGCTCTGCGATGGGCGTATCGATAACCCGTTTCGGGCCGAATTCATCCAGCATTCCCTGGCTGGCTTTATAGGCTCCGTTATATTCTGCTACCTCTTCACCCATTAAAAAAACCGCCTCGTCTCTACGCATTTCTTCTGACATAGCTTCCTTAACGGCATCTCTGAATTGAATTTCTCTCATATTGAACTTTTTGAAGGATTCTACCTCTGTAATGGGTACAAAAATAGTACACGGAGGTCAAATAAGAAAATGATTTTTTAATATAACCCTGTAAGATACATCAGTAAGTGAAAAGTGCAAAAAAAAAAGGACTGGAGCAATTGCCCCAGCCTTTCCCGCTACTAAATCCACACAACTTTTATCTTTAAACCGAATCTTACAGGAAGATTAACAGTTATTATTATCTTTTTGACATTGCAAATTTAATACGTTTTTGGAATTAAAAAAAAGTACAAAACCTATTTTTTTAAAAAAAATGTATGGAATAGTGCTTTTTTTGAGCAAAAATAAATAGTCTACATGTTTAATATACTGTTAATAAGAGGGGTATAAGAGGGTATTTTGTTCAAATGCGAACTTTTTAAAAGACGGAAAAAAAGATAATATTTTTAACCCGATGTGTTTTCCGGCGGAATCTGCGCTTTTACCGGTGGCCCGGCAGGTGTGATAAGTCTAATTTAACACAGAACAGCTGATCACGGGTAGTTTATTTGTAACTTTGCGACATGAAAACATTAGAAGATCTCGGGGAGTTCGGCCTGATAGACCGTATAAAAGATAAAACCGTTTTACGAAATGCCAGCTCTTTAAACGGCATAGGCGATGATGCCGCCGTAATAGACCAGGGTGGCCATTACGGTCTTCTTTCTACTGACCTCCTGATCGAAGGCGTGCATTTTGACCTGTCATATGCCCCGCTGAAACACCTGGGGTATAAAGCAGTGGCGGTAAACGTTTCAGACATTGCAGCCATGAACGGCACTCCCAGACAGGTGACGGTTTCCCTGGGCTTAAGCAATCGTTTCGGCCTGGAGGCCATAGATGAGCTCTATGAGGGTATTCACCTGGCCTGTGAAGCTTACCAGGTAGACCTGGTGGGAGGCGATACCAGCGCCAGTCGTTCGGGACTGGTCATTTCCGTATCGGTTTTCGGGGAGGTGTCTCCGGAAAAAATCACATTGCGGAGCGGCTCAGGAGAAAATGATATCGTTTGTGTCACGGGAGATCTGGGAGCAGCTTATATGGGCCTGCAGGTACTGGAGCGGGAAAAGCAGGAATTTCTGGCCAACCCGAACATGGTTCCGCAGATAGAAAACAAATCCTATATAGTAGGTAAGCAGCTGAAGCCTGAGGCACGTATGGACATCATTCATGAATTGAGGGAAAAAGGAGTGGTACCTACTTCCATGATAGATATTTCAGACGGCCTGGCTTCGGAGATTCTCCATTTATCGAAAGAATCCGGGAACGGATTTACTATATTTTTTGAGAATATACCTATTGAAAATATGACTCTGGAAACCAGTACAGAGCTCAATATTAACCCGGTGGTGGCTGTAGTGAACGGGGGAGAAGATTATGAGCTGCTGATGACCATCCGGCAGGAAGACTATGAAAAGATCAAAACCATCACCGATATAACGCCGATTGGCTTTGTGAATAATGAAAAAGAAAACTGGCTGATTCTGAATTCAGGGGAACGTACCAGGATCATGGCGCCGGGATGGAAATGATTGATATACAGTATTTTATATTCGTATTTTCTTTGTTGAAATGTAAAATGGAATTTATTTGACTGGTTTTTGAAAATATGGCACGATTTTAGATCAGGATGGAATTCTCCTGAAAACCCTCTCTCCTTTTATTTTATATCCGGCAGCGTTTTTCCTGAGCCGGTTCTCACAAAATCATTTATCTTTTTTTTCGTATCCCCCGGAAGCAGGGGTTGAATTTTAATGTATGAGGTTTTGTTTTTTAAATTTCATATTATCAGCGTGTTAAATATTTTTTTATTAATTTTTTTTCTTTTTTACCGGGCAAATAAGCTCATTGGCCGGCTTTTATAAACGATGTACAGCTTCATTTTGCAGTGCGGAAAAGACAGCCGGCCGGCAATTTGAAAAAAACGGCTTGTTTTTTGCAGATACTAAACTAAGGTGAAGGAAGACAATAAATTCTGAGCCTGTTATAGCATTGAATTAAGTCGCTAAAATACATAATTTATGAATCACGTTTTTACATACCTGTTTCAACCGGAAAAGAAAGTTTCTCCTTTGTTGAAATCCGCTTTGGGTCTGTTAATGTTCTTTTTCTTTTTGCCGGCCCTGGCACAGCAGGCCCCTTCTAATTTTGTAACGGGGCAGGAGGCAGTAACGCCGTTTAGCTACTCCATAGAGGGGTACAAGGATGGCCCTTATGTCCCGGAAACCACATTTGCACTTAATTTTGGTAAGTTAAGTGAAAGTGATGCTGGTTTCAACCGGGTGATCAACAGTTTCCAGGTAGATGGCAGAACCTACGTAAGGGGAGAGCAGGGAAATACTCCTTTTACCAAAGTAGTTTTAAAAAGAATTGACAATGCTGCGGCAACAGGAAATAAGGCTACTGCCTTTTTTGAAGTGACGGGAGCTGAAGGGGATAATCCCATATATATAACTCCCGCCTATGTCAATGACATGGAAGGGCTGATTAACAGCTATGTATTTAACCGCGGGTCAGATAACGTATTTTCAAATAATAATAGCCTTACAAAAAACAATGTAGAGCGTATTGATATGATCTTTGAAAACGGTATCAAAGCCCCTTCTAATGCTGCGATGCTGAACCGTTCAGGTGTTTTGATTATGGAACGTGGTGGAAATGACTCCTTCAAGTTCGCCGTAATTAAATCTCTGACAGGGGGAGGAGACACGCAGGTGGCCGAGCTGGGTGCACTGAAAACAGCCGATAAAGGTACGGCCTGGGGAGGCACAGGGGTGAACATCGAATCAATAGTATTTCAACGTGACGGTGATGCAGGAAACTTTAAACCGAACCAGTATTTAGTCGATCAGGAAGTGTTCGGAACTTTCATTACACTTCAGGATATGGGAGTGGGCGCAGATGAAATGATATACGGGATAAGTATATTTGCCAATGATGTAACAGATGGGGACCTGGTAGGAATGAGTAGCGGATACCCCCTGGATACCGATGGTGGTTCTTCCGAAACCGGCGGACTGGACTTCATGGCCGGCGGAGGCTTCTTTATGCTGGCTAATAACGTAGGCGGACGGGTATTTCATGATGCTGCGCCAGATCCATCAGCCATTAACAGCCATACCGGCGGACAGGACGGCTCACTGGTGAATGCTCTGGAACTGTATGCTTCCTTAACCGATATGGCCGGAACTGTACTGCAGACCGTTGCAGTAGAAAACGGAGGCTATACCTTTTACGATGTAGCTGACGGAGAGTATAAAGTAGTATTACATAAATATGCTGCAGGAGCGTCTGTTTCTGACCTCCCTGACGGTTGGTTTCGTACCGGTGAAGGTGCGAACGGCACAAAAGACGACACCAATGACGGTATTATAACCCTTTCTGTTCCGGCTACGGGTGGTGGTAACCTGATCATGAACAATTTCGGGATTGATAAGACAACCATTCTGCCGATAGAGGCCAATGACGATGATTTCGGAACCATTACTTCTGCTACGGATTACACTACTCCTGAAACGATTTTTGTGAATGATAAGCTGGGAGATGACCCGGTAGATCCGGCGAAGGTGACGCTTAAGGTAGATGGTGCAGAGGTAACTGCTGCGGTGCCGTTAAAAGAAGAAGGAACAGGCACGGCCGTACCGGGAGTGAAACTGAATCCTGACGGTACAGTTACCGTGGATGCAGGAACTGTTCCGGGCACTTACACGCTGGAATACACGATCTGTGAGAAAGAGAACCCGGATAATTGCGATAACGCGGTTATCGTGATCAAAGTGAAAGAAGAAACCCAGATAGAAGCGAATGACGATGATTTCGGAACCATTACTTCTACCACGGATTACACTACTCCTGAAACGATTTTTGTGAATGATAAGCTGGGCAGCGACCCGGTAGATCCGGCGAAGGTGACGCTTAAGGTAGATGGTGCAGAGGTAACTGCTGCAGTGCCGTTAAAAGAAGAAGGAACAGGCACGGCCGTACCGGGAGTGAAACTGAATCCTGATGGTACGGTGACGGTGGATGCGGGCACCGCTCCGGGCACTTACACGCTGGAATACACGATCTGTGAGAAAGAGAACCCGGATAATTGCGATAACGCGGTTATCGTGATCAAAGTGAAAGAAGAAATCCGGATAGAAGCGAATGACGATGATTTCGGAACCGTTACTTCTACCACGGATTACACTACTCCTGAAACGATTTTTGTGAATGATAAGCTGGGCAGCGACCCGGTAGATCCGGCGAAGGTGACGCTTAAGGTAGATGGTGCAGAGGTAACTGCTGCGGTGCCGTTAAAAGAAGAAGGAACAGGTACAGCCATACCGGGAGTGAAACTGAATCCTGACGGTACCGTTACCGTGGATGCAGGCACCCCTCCGGGCACCTACACCCTGCCTTATACCATCTGTGACAAAGAGAATCCGGATAACTGTGATGATGCCGTTATCGTGATCCGTGTAGGCGCGTTTGACCTGGCACTTAAAAAAGAAGTAAAAGCAGGGCAAAAAGGAGTATTTAAAGAGGGAGACGAAGTAACGTTTGTAATCACTGTTACTAATGAAGGTACGATAGACGCCACTGATGTGGAAGTGGTGGATTATGTGCCCGAAGGCCTGGAGCTGATAGGTACCGACTGGGTGGTGACAGATGGTAAAGCAAAGCTGGCTACCCCGATAGCCTCGTTGCCTGCCGGCCAGGAAATCAGCCTGGAAATTACCTTTAAAGTAATCTCAGATGCTAAACCTTCTATCCGTAATGCGGCAGAGATCAGTTCAGCAAAAGGCGGAACAGATATTGACTCGACATTTGATGAAGACCGGAACAATGACGAGGATGATGAAGATGATTTTGATACTTCACTGATTACTATCTGTACAAAAGGAGGAAACTGCCTGCCGGTGAAAACCACCAAGATAAAGTAATAAATACCTGAGACTAATATTCTAAGCGGGCCGTATTTCCATGCGGCCCGTTTTTTTATGCCCGGAATACGATAATTTGCGTATTCCCCGGTATCCTTATCTGCCCTACTTTTGACAGAAAATAAAGTTTGTATGAAAAGAAGAATTACGGTATTGGGAGTTTGTTTTCTGGGGCTGCTTATGTTCTCCGGTTGTTCAAAATTAAAAGAGATTATTGATAAGGAAGAAAAGGAAAGCGGTTCAGCGAACACCCTGGATATACTGGGGATAAAAGATGGTGACGGGATTTTTGTGGGGATACGGTCTCTTTCAGTTCAAAGTACTCCTATAGGTGAAATGGAGGTGGCCTTAGGTACGGCCGTAGTGGCAGTAGGGGATCTGGCAAACGGGAAATTTAAAGAAGCAGGTGACGTGAAATGTTATGTGGGATCTACCCCAACCGCTTATACCTTGACCAAACAGCCCAATCATACTTATGTTTATATGCCGGGTACTACGGGTGCTGCGGGTTTGGAGAGCATTCCTTTTCATGAAGGTAATGCGGGTATGCCTTTCTGGGAAGTAAATGATTTAGGAATCAGCAAAGGCTCCTATTACCGGTTTCCGCGGAAACCTGAGCTGCTTTCTTCTTTATCCATTACGCGATCAAACGGCTATGAAGCTCAATTTCGCTCTAATGACGGGCATGAGTTGCTTGTTATCATCAGTTCGGGAAATGAGTATGTTTACAAAAAGCTGAAAAGCAGTGATGCAGCGTACAGGGATCAAAAGGTGATGTTTTCTGCGGGAGAATTAAATGTGCTGCCCCGGTCAGAGCAGGCACAGATCCAGGTTGTTCCTTACACTGTTTATACTTCCTCTGTATCTGGGAAGAAATATTACTTCATTAATCAGACGGTATTGAGCAAGCCGGTTACGGTGAACTGATTATTTTTTCAGCTGATTCCAACCAGGATATGTTTTTTTTAGTCTTTCACCTGTAATCCGGTGTGAAATGAAAAAAAACATATCCTTTCTCTTCCTTTTATTCCTGTTCAGCTGCGATGAGCGGGAGGCCGTAGCCCCCACTGCCTGTGTGGCAGAGATGAAGGCCTTTTTTAGTGAAGACCTGAGATGCAGTGACCCCGGAAAAATGGAGGTACACCTGCAGGAAGCTGAATATGACGGACAACTGGTCTATTTTACCGAGATTATGTGTATTTATTGCGGAATCGCCCCTACCACTTCCGGGTACAATTGCAGCAAAGAAAAGGTAGAATTTAAAGACAATAGCCTGATCAAAAAAGGCCGCAGGGTATACGATAGCTGCGAAGACAGGTTCCTGTAGGAATAATATGCCCTCTGAAATGGAGATTTAACGAAATTTTAAGGTACTGTCTATTTTTATACGGTTTTAATGCGGTTGCAGTAGTATAGCCTCTTTTGTACTCTTTCCGGAGAAGAAAATCCTTTATTATCAGGAAAATCCTGACACCCGTGATATTCCGGAATTTCCCTGCTTTCTTAATTTAGGCTTAAAAGCATCACTTCTTGCGGAGCAGGAAACGCCTGCCGTTAAAGCTGGCATTTGGAGCGTATGATAACGCAATAATAACTTTGCGGCATCAAAACTTTAAACCAGTACCCATCATGAAAAAATCAATTTTAGTATTCAGTCTGATCTTAGCAGTTAGCAGCCTGTATGCACAAACCACTACCTCTATCGGACCGATGATCGGTTTTAACTCGTCTATTTATAAAGGCGACATAACTACTGAGAAGTGGAAGTCGCCTGATCTGAATTTGGGGCTTTTCCTGAATCATTCAAAAAACGAAACCTTCGGGTTACGGGTAGAAGCCCTGTATTCTTCTATGGGAACCGCTTTTACCAACTCTGAAGAAGTGGTGAAAGCCGGTTATATCCAGATACCTGTTTACGGAGTTGCCTATCTCGGGAAAAAAGGAACGGCAGTGCGCCCCAAGCTGATGGCCGGGCCTTATGTAGGTTTCCTGACCAACGTAGGAGGAACCAAGGTTAACCTGAATAAAGACGATTATAATAAAGTAGACTTCGGAGTGAAAGGAGGCGCCGGGATTAATTTCCGCCTGAGCAGGGAGATCTGGTTAAATACGGATCTGTACTACGGATTCGGCCTGGCTGATATTTACAAGTCAGCCAGTAATGTTACTAATCAATCCTGGGGGCTGAATGTAGGGGTGAGCTTCCCGGTGAAGTAGAGCGCTACCGGAAACTGCTAACGCAGAGTCCCCTGACGGGCTAATGTTTACCCACGAAGCGAATATCTCCCGGAGGGAGAACCTTTTGGTAGCATAAATGGCTGGATAATGTCCCTCAAGCGTGCCGTAGGTACGCCCCAAAATTATTTTGTCACAAAAAGGTAGCCCCTAACGGGGCATAAGGGGTAAGGTCACCATTCGATTTTCTACCAAGCTATAGTGCCTACGGCACATTCTGATTCGTGGGTAAACATTAGCCTAACGGGAGACTCTGCGTTTATTTATTCTCCTCGCACCACTTCCGGGCATTCACAAAAGCCTCCAGCCAGGGCGAAACCTCATCCCGCCGGTCGTTCGGGTAATGTGCCCAGTTCCAGGGAAAGGTAGAGCGCTCAATATGCGGCATGGTCACCAGGTGCCGCCCGCTGGCATCACACATCATGGCAGTGTTATAATCAGAACCGTTCGGGTTATGCGGGTACCCGTCGTACGCATATTTGGCTACAATATGGTACTGACTTTCCTGCTCCGGCAAGCGGAATTTGCCTTCCCCGTGAGAAATCCACACGCCCAGCGTAGTTCCGGCCAGGGTTTTCAGCATCACCGAATGGTTCTCCTGTACTTTCACGGATACAAAGCCCGATTCGTGTTTTCCGGAAGTATTGTAATGCATTTTGCCATGCACGGCGTGAACCGGATGAATCAGCTCCAGCTCCATAAACAGCTGGCACCCGTTACAGATACCTACTGAGAGGGTATCCGGGCGGGCAAAGAAATTATCCAGCGTTTTTTTAGCCTTTTCATTGTAGAGAAAGGCTCCTGCCCAGCCTTTGGCCGAACCCAGTACATCGGAGTTGGAGAAACCGCCCACGGCACCTATAAACTGGATATCTTCGAGGGTTTCCCGGCCCGAGATCAGGTCGGTCATGTGCACATCTTTCACGTCAAAACCCGCCAGGTACATGGCATTGGCCATTTCCCGCTCGGAGTTCGATCCTTTTTCACGGATAATAGCTGCTTTCGGACGGGGTTTTGAGGCATCTACGGAAGGCTTTTTCCCGTTAAAATGGGCCGGAAACCGGTACTTCAGGGGTTGATCCTTATAGTTTTTAAACCGCTCATCGGCCATCCCGTTTTTCGACTGCCTCCGGTCTAAAAGGAAAGAGGTCGTATACCAGGTATCCCGGGTTTCTTTGATATCAAAGGAAAAAGTATCGGTATGGTTCCGGAAAGAAGCTTCTTTACCTTCTTTCACCGTACCGATTTTTACGGCATGGATGCCGGCAAGATGTACGGCATTCTCAAAGGCGGCATCGTCTGCTGCCTGTAATACCACGGCTATATTTTCGTTGAAGAATGCTTTTACCGTATCTGTTTCTCCCAGCGCAGTCAGGTCATAGTCAGCGGCCAGGTGAACGTCTGCAAAGCACATTTCCAGCAGGGTGGTAATGAGTCCGCCGGAACCCACATCGTGCCCGGAAGCCACCAGGTCCCGGCTGATCAGCTCCTGGATGGCATTGAAAGCCCGGCCGAAATAGGCGGCATCGGTGATGTCAGGTACCTCATGGCCTATCCGGTTACAGATCTGGGCAAACGAGGAGCCGCCTAATTTGAAGGCATCTTTTGATAAATTAATATAATATACCGAACCCGCATTTTTCTGTAAAACCGGTTCAGTTACCTTGCGGATGTTGGAACAGTTACCGGCCGCAGAGATGATCACGGTGCCGGGGGCAATTACGCTGTCGCCGTTCGGGTATTTTTGCTTCATCGAAAGCGAGTCCTTTCCGGTGGGAATATTAATGCCTAATGCAATGGCAAAATCGGAGCAGGCTTTTACCGCTTCGTATAAGCGGGCGTCTTCGCCTTCATTATTACAGGCCCACATCCAGTTGGCCGAGAGCGAAACCCCTTTCAGCCCGTTCCGGATAGGGGCAAACACCAGGTTAGACAGGGCTTCTGCCACGGCATTCCGCGAACCCGCCGCCGGGTCTGCCAGGGCGGTAAGCGGAGAGTGCCCCACGCTGGTGGCAATACCTTCATCCGATGTATAATCCAGGGCCATTACGCCCACATTGTTCAGGGGCAGCTGAATAGGGCCGGTACACTGCTGTTTGGCTACACGGCCGCCCACACAGCGGTCCACTTTATTGGTCAGCCAGTCTTTACAGGCCACGGCTTCCAGCTGCAGCACCTGCTTCAGATAAGCCGGGATATTTTGGGCATCGTAGGAAAGGCCGGCATAGCTGTGTGCTATCCTGCGGTCTTTCATAACGGTCTTCGGAGAAGAGCCAAAGAAATCTTCCAGCGCATAGTCCATGGGTTTTTCGCCGGTGGAAGAGGATTGGAAGGTAAAACGGTGGTCACCGGTGACGTCACCTACGGAGTACATGGGCGAGCGCTCACGATCTGCCACCCGCTGCAGGATGTCAATATCTTTTTCAGCAATGACCAGCCCCATCCTTTCCTGCGATTCATTGCCGATAATTTCCTTGGCTGAAAGGGTAGGGTCACCTATGGGTAGCTTATCCAGGTCAATGAGCCCCCCGGTATCTTCCACCAGCTCTGACAGGCAGTTGAGGTGTCCGCCCGCGCCGTGGTCATGGATGGAAACGATAGGATTATGGTCGGATTCTACCAGGCCGC